>Ga0080013_1000095_pt1 | contig 121479 bp, 146 predicted proteins | sample ETNvirenome_6_85_FD_69236 | JGI IMG/M metagenome (GOLD analysis project Ga0080013, IMG submission 69236) | Marine viral communities from the Pacific Ocean - ETNP_6_85 (SPADES assembly) (version 2) | ecosystem: Environmental > Aquatic > Marine > Oceanic | place: Pacific Ocean | collected...
ATGCCGCTGTCTTCATGCTTAACGAAAACTCCAAGTTTAAACTCTTCTTCTCGGTCAGGTTGGTTTGGGCTATCAGTCATTAGCATTTCGTCTATGTCTTTCATTGTTGTTTTCTTATCTGCCCGAGAAACGTAAGCTTTTCACAGAATTTACACAAGTCTTGCTCGGTCTCAACTTTAGTTCCTAGCGCCTTGATATCTTTCCAAGAAAACTTAGGATCATTAAGCGAAGCCCCTGCCTCTATTGTGTGCATTAATCTTTTTGTATCTTCAGGCGAGAGATAGGTGAGGAGCGGAAGAATGTTTTCTTCAAACTCCTTCATCCCATAATAGCCATCAGATCCCTTTCGCGGCTTCCTTCCCTTGTTATAAGGTTTGACTACTTTTTCCTCAAGGATAGGTCTTAAATCCTCAAAACTTAAAGCATAGTGTTCAGTAAAGTTGCCATTGAAGTCAACTCCTTCAAATTCGCTGAAAATGAATACGTCCACTAAGTCTTGCCATGCTTCAACCTTTTTAGTTCCGAATTTGCGTGCGGTGCTTACACCCGATTTCCTTACCTTCTTGCCCTTGCTTATTCCAAATTCTGGCTTGGTCTTGAACTCAATATTGAAGGCTCTGCCCCCTATTTCTTTCATGCCATCTGGCGTATAGCCATTTCCTCTACCAGTTGCTGAATAATCTGCGACCTTAAACAACTTCTTCTGTGCGTTTTCTCTTATGTCATCCTGGCTTGCCATTTTACTTTTTCCCTTCTTGTCCTTATCTTATCAGACTATGCTTATCTGTCAAGTTTATTTTCTTATCTGCCGAGGTAGAGGGCTTTGGAAACATGAGATGAGATAACTCGGTCGCCCTTTTTGTAGAAGCCTTCGCTCTCAACAATGTATTTCTTGGAAAAGGCATGATCGGGTGTCGGCAGGAGGCGAACTGATACGCTATACGAAGTGTGAGACGATAAGACAATCTCTGGGATGACCACGAATAGGTTTTTGTCGGGTGCCGCATCAGAGAGGCGAACTAAATCGCCGTAGGTCAAGTTAAGCGCAATGAAATGGTTTAGACCGCTGCAAGCGGCTAGTTCAGCCTGCATTATCCTGCGATTGTTTCCGCCTATCGCCGTTTGGGTATTGACCGCTGAAAGTAAACTCATCGCAATCATCGCTATGATGGAAGTCATTACCAAAGTGAACAATAGGACGAAGCCTTTACGGTTGGACACTGATTGCCCTGTCTCTCATAGGAACGGGTGCGATCTGATGCCCCTGACCATTATTCCCCGGCAAGGTTAGATTATCCTGAACCCAAGCCGAGGTTCTTTCTTTACAGATTGTTTCTGGGATGTGCCGACGAATGCAAAGTTGCTCTTCTCTTTTTACAACTTCGCAGAAGCAACGAACCTTGTTTTGCAACTGGAGACTTCGGGATAGAATAACGCCTTGTGGCACAAGTTCGTTACTTCCCGGTAGCCACCTTGGGCATTCAATCTGCTGTAAGTTATACGCCAGATTATAAGGTGCCGGTGACACTGGTGGTGTAGCAAATATGGTTAGAGATAATAATGTGTATAACATTTCCTATGATCTTTCTGTGCGAGCATCGGCGTAAGCATTCCACTCATCTACTCGCTTCTTTGTTTCTTTTAAGTGTAGGCACTTGGGGATAGTCAGATCAGGTAAGACTGCGTGAAGTAGATTGAATACTCCCCTTGTGATTAGAGAGATGCCCATCCCGCCTGCGAACCTAAAGTGACTCCAATAAGTTTCGTTATTGTCTTTTAAGTGACCCATTATCTATATCGCCTATCCTTGTGCCTGTTGTTTCTATTTCTGTTTCGTCTGTCGTGCCGGTTGCGCCTGTCGTCTGCTTCTCTCTTCGGGCGCTGGATTTTCTTCTTTGGGATGCGTTGCCGTGGGATGCCTGCCATGTCTAGCAGCATGTCTATTTCCCATTGATTGATTTCGTTTAGTCGGCGATTGTGCCTGTTTCTTTTTTCGTTGTCCCGAAAGTCTTGTTCGTTTCGTCGGTTGCGAGTATGACGGGCTCGGCATTGCTTGGAAGTCATCCAGCCCATCTGTTGCATAACCTCTTTGAGAATACGAGGGTCAGTCTTTCGGAGATAGTCGGTTAACTGAAGAGCGTGACGGCGTGTCTGTGCATGTTCTCGCTGTCGCTCGGTAGCAGGTGATGCGAACAACAGCACTGCCGAGATGGTTAAAGTTATCATCGGTAAGTCACCTCCTTAGATGCCGAGGCTAAAAGCAATATCCCTCTGTTCTGAAACAACTGCCCCACAGCAAAGCCCCTTCGTAAAAGAAGCTTTGCTGCGAGGAAGCATACTTTCGCACAGATGAGTTTAGAATGGAATCTAAATAATTTCACGTTTCTTATTCTCTAAATGACGATTTAAATACCAAGCGGCTTTTTCTAAATCTTCAACTTCTGAGCCCTTGTGTGGTGCTCGGAGCATGTATTTAATAACGTTGCCCACGTTGAAGTTTAGATCCCACTCTTCAATGACCTCAATCGCTTCAACCTTGCCTTTATTATAATGAGCAGGGTGATCCACGTTGCTGGAGTTAGGCAAGTTCGCCCCCGTAGAAGAGGGGCATGTCAATCTCATATGGCTCAAGGTCGCCAACTTGAGTTTTCGTATTGAACACTCGCCAGTCATGTTTCTGGATGTCAAAGACAAGTTCCTGACCTTCTGCGAGGTTTCGCGAGGGCGAGAGGTCGGGTCGGTCATCGCCGAAGATATCCTCTAGCGTATCGTCGCTTAGTTCAGAAGGCTTCGCAAAGAACATCGTGCGCTCCTCGCCATCCTTTTTAATAAAAGTTCCGTTGTATCCTGTGATAATCATTTTGTTTCCTTACTTCTTGTTGAGGCTTGCAAGCAACCCGCCGGCACGAGCAGCAGGGGTTGCGGGTGGTGTAGCGTTTGCCGTAGCAGCAGCAACTCGTTGAGCGGCGGCGGCAGCGACTGCGGCTTGAGCAGCCGTTGGCGGGGCGGTTTCGGTTGTCGCTCCATCTCTAAGCTGACGAACAAACTGGAACATTTCCCGTTCAATCGTTAGCAAATTGGTAGATGCGAGGGCAGCTTCTACTGCTCGGTCCACTGCTTGGACAAGTTCGGTATTGGCTACCACTTGTTCAGCGGCTGGGTCTAGCACTACTAGTGCCTCGCCATCTGTTCCGTTTAGGTCATTGACTAACTGATCCCGAATGGCAGTAATCAATGTTTGTTCTCGTGGCGTTAAAGCCAACTCTGCGTTGTTAGTTGTTGTCATCTATTTTTTTCCTATTCTGTTTCTCTACGGTATTCGTAGATGTTTAAAAAGTTATCTTTGGGGCGAGGAAAAGTCGCTCCGTTGTGAAGATTCTCAAAGTATACCGTGTTCGGCAAAACCTCAACAACCTTTACCATACGACCTGGGCGATCCAACGCCTCCCAGATTGTGCCTTCTCTTAGATTATCCATTATGTTCTCCTTTTCTGATAATCAATTCAACATCTGCTTCTTCTGTATCCATTTCAATCCATACTCTTGCTCCGCAACTTAATGGCTTGTGTGGGCTATAAATCACACGGGCTAGTTCATCACCGTCTTTAGTCTTTATTACCGCTTCATGAGCATAACAGTTTTCCTTGTATGTTTTAACTGTTAATACTGGTTCGTCAGTTCCGTGCTTTGTGTTGGAGCGAATTTTATGCATGTTTACATGTATAATCTTTTTCATTTTGTTTTTATTACTTGCCGAGATTATTGGGAAGTCTCGGGTTGTTGATAATCAAAGTGGGGTTGTAGATCTTTTGACCCCTGCGAGCGATTGTCTGATTTCCGCTGGAGTTCTCCATTGGGAACGATAGCCTCACCACCGTTTTTGAAAGAAATAACGTGACCTGCCTCTATCAACGGTGGGTTAGCATAAAGTTCCAAGGCAGTGATAGGCACGTTCTTCCGATCCACCTTGCCTTGTTCAATGTAGAGTTCCAACTTCTGCTTCCAGGTGAAAGAATGCTGACCGGTGCGAACTTTCTTCACGATGCCAGCAGCAACCAGTTCCTGCACCTCTTCCAGAAATGCTCGCTCAAAGATGTGTTGTGTCTTGCGGTAAAAGGTAGAATTATTATATGTTTTTGTCCAGTAGGTATAGGACAACTCGTGCCGATCCTCCTCTGTCACTTTCTTAGATTTGTTTGTGAACTCAGCATCTTTTTCTAAAAACCAAGTGAACATGCCTTTATAATCTTGAATTTTATAATCATTTTGGTGCTCAATAATCCGAATCACGTCCCACAGGTTATGTAACTTTCCCCTGTTGAACTTGTTCTTTGAGAAAGTGCTGTCGCTATTAGTGAAGCTGGCTTTAACCATTTTCGCAGTAGCAGTGAGAATTTCTTTCACCTTTTTCTGGATTTCTGGTGCAACGTTGAAGTTGCTTTCGTAGAAGGCGTCAAGCTCACCCTTCTTCAACGCTGAGCCATCCTTATGAAGTTTCAGCGTAAGCTGGGCAACCATCTCCTCGTGAGATCGCTGGTCAAGTCTCGCATCACTAAACAATAAGCTCTTAAACATATCACGAATCATTTCTCTATCTCCTATAGTGTTTTGTTTTTCAGCTATTCGCTGTATTCCGAATGAACATTGAAAGTGCTGACCAGCGAGCTTGGCGGTGCTCTTGATCATTGAGTTTGGTCTGTTTGTTGACCTTCCGAAATTGATCACATGCATCCTTGATGCTGATTCGGCGGAGGATCGCAACGTTAAGCTTCTCATCACCCAGCCAATCGTCCATCTCGCCAGGCGGTAAATCCTCAAGCAATCGCCCGTTGATCTTAAGTTCAGGATGACCATGAACGAATTCGTAGATTGTGCTCGTGCTGTTGTTCCCATCCACGCTTACATATTCGTACCCTTCGTCAGATACGTTTTGGTAATACAGAATAGACTCTTTGTCGTTTTCTTCTTTTGCATATTTTAGACAATCGGCGACGTGTAGAAGAATAACAGTGTTACTCACGAAACCCTTATAGAGGTCCTGTAAGTACTCGTTTGAATGGGCTATTGACCACCCAGAGCCGTTGTTGACTCCGCCCATTCGCTGAAACGATGGGTCTAGTTTAGTCAGCTTGTACATTCTTGCAAGTTGTCTTAAACTTTTTCTTTTCTCTTTAACATCAAAGGCATCGTTGATCATATTTCTCTCTTTCTGTCGGCTTCACACCGACCATTTGTTTTTATAGCACCCGTGTGCCGTATTTTTGAATCTCGTTCAGAGTAACATTGGCACTGAGTCGAGGATCTTTCTTTGTAAGGACCGTTGGAAACTTCTTCTTTAGTTTCGGCAACAGAATATCTACCACTTTGTGACCAGGGACGCTCCAGATTTCAGCAATTCCGTTTTCGTCAAAGCGGCTATAATAATGTTCTACATATTTCCCGATCTTTTCAGTCCGGATGTAGCGCTCTTGCTCGTCCCAGTTCTCTTGGACTGAAATACCGGTGTAGCTCCCTTGGACTTTCTTCCCAATAGTAGACTTATACTCAACCGGTTGCCCCTCTTTGTTGAAAGCGTCAGCACCTGAGAAAGTTGTTGCAATGGAGTGCCCCAGCTTATTAGCCGTGAAGATCTCTCTGGATCGGGCATAGCTAAATGGGTCGCCCCATGACTGTTCCTTGCAGATTTGGTTCATGCGGGTGTAGCAGCTTTCGTATTCTTGCTCTGGTGTCATCTGTATTCCTTTATCCTCAACTATATCTTACTATATCAAGGGTTCTTACATCTGTCAAGTTTTTATTTACAAGTTTATTGTTTATTTATTCGCCGAGATTAGATGCCTTCAAGATTTTAGCCGAGATGTGTGTCTCGCCTTTATCAATCGCTTTTTGTAATCTGTGGTTTCCATCAAGGATACTCTGGAACTTTCCGTCTTTCGCTGTCACGATTATTGGAAAGGATAAATCTGCTTTCTCTTTTCTATCGGGCTCAATAGTAGTTCTGCGAAGATGAGCTACGGAGGCAACCTCTAGTGAAATGACTGGACTGTCATGGAGGTCTTCTAGGACTTCTTGTATCGTTGTCCTGTTTCCTTGCTCGTCTTCCCAGTAGGTTTGTTCCCAGTTCTTACTGATTGACATAAGCCTACCCGTCTTGACGTTCAATGTCAATGGTCTTTTTATTTGTTCCGAGATTAATCAATCTCGTCAAAGTCGCGAAAGATTTGTTGAGGTTCAACCTTGTATTCCTGAACCGTCAAGTAAAGTTGCCCTGCTGCGGCAGAGGAGATTAAACTTTCGTCGGTCTCAACGCCGAATACGAACTTACACAATCCGATGCGCTGCTTAATATCTTCTAACACGCTTGCACGGTCTTCTTTTCTCCCCGCAAACACCAGCATCATACAATAACGATTGAACTCGTTCATTTCCTTTGTGCGAACATCTAGTCGCTCGCAGCATTGTTTTGTAGATGGCGGCGGGGCAAAAGAAGCACAGCCAACCATCGTCATAACAATAAGGATACTAATATATTTCATTTTCATTTTCCTATTCCAAAGACATACTGGCATGCTCTCATTCCTTCGGCGATGTTCAGTCTTGCTCTGGGCTCTCTGTAAATTGTTCTTGCGTATGATAGAAAGATACAAAGTCTTTCATATTTTTTCATTTGGGTGTCCCGAACTTTTAGGCGGTCTTCGCAGGCTGAAAGTTCAGTTTGAGTTGTGGTTTTTCTAGGAGCGTGAACACAGGAGGTGAGGAACGCTATGGAAAGTAGGGTTAATTTCATTTTAAAGGCTTTAACCTGCTCGTAGGCAAGCAGACTTTACCATCTGCGGGTGGAGCAGTGACGAAAGATTTCTTATCAAACTTGACGAGTGCCCAAGGGGAAGTGCTGACGACCTGTTTTCCGTTTTTGCAGGTCATGTATTTATATTCGCCGGGGATGTCTTTCAAGATGATGCCGACGGCTTCTAGCCTGACCAAATAAGCAGCGCCGTCAAGCGTTGGCTTTTGGTAGGCACGGAAGTATTTTGGATCTGGTAGATCGGGGTCATCTAGTTGTAGGCGAACGAGGTCGCCGAGGCAGAAAGGCATCATGAGTCTGAGCTTCTCTCGCAACTTCCCGACGCTATCAAGAAAGACCCGTCAACGAGTTGTTCATCAGAGACATCCTCTATCTCTTCCTCTGACATCATTGGAATAATGATCTGTTTTACGACAACACCGTTTTGGCGGAAGTTAAGTTCGCCACGATATTCCCCCTCAGTGAGAGTTGACTTGATCCGTTCAAGTTGCTCCATCCGAGCAGCAACAACCCGCTGTCGGAATGCAAAGGCATCGTCCTCTGACCAAAAGTTGCCGAGAGAGGTTCGCCCTGGTCCTAAAACTGTCCAGTAGGAAAGTTGTGAATCATCTGAGAATAGCATTTTATCCCTTTCGTATTCTTATTGTATCAAATGTCTTGTTGTTTATCAAGTTTTATTTTCAAAGTATTTTCTCTTGGTCTCTGGGTTCTGTTTCTTCAGCCAATATTCTAATCTCAATGCTTCTCCGTGTTCCATTGGTTCGGAGTGGTTTATTAATATTGTTTGTTTTCCCCGAGTTTGCTTTACTTTGTTATTTCGGTGGTCTTTCAGTCGTTTGGATACATCCTTAGCGATGCCGACGTGAAGTGTAATGCGGTTTGTTTTCTCGGTCGCACACTGTAAAATATAGACAGAATAGAGGTCAGCCAAGGAGATCCATTGTGTTGTAGATGTTCGTTTCGGTTTCGCTGAAGGTTAAAAGTTCGCCTTCGCCACATATCTGAATATCATACCAGTGTGTTCTGTTGGCGGGCTCCAAAGTGTATGGTCCTTTAACTATTAGACCAACTAAGTCAGACCCTCGCACTTTTACTAGACCGCCAGGCTTAATCTTTCTGGTTGCGGTATCAAAGACGCCGAGGTGTTGGTTATTATTCACTGATGATATCCCAATTTCCTTTTACAAAAATAACCCTGCGTCCCGTGGGGAATAGAACATCCCACAGGAAACTGGTGGGGATCTTGGTTCTGGTGGTTTCGCGAGGGATAAGAATAGCAAACTCGCCGTTCTCTATGACGGTTCGGTTTTTTGTGCAATGCTTTTTGATGCGAAGCAGGGTGCCCGCTCTCAGGTTCGGCTCGCTCATCACCATAGCCTTTTTGTTAGGTCTTGCCCGCAGAGAAAACAGGTAGAGCCATCTGGTCGTAATAGTTCCATATGAGACTTCATGTGAAGTTTTGGATACAACACCTTTACTACGAGCATTGGAGTTTTGCTTTCAGCGAAGTCAACAAACCATTTAGTTGACCAGTTTGATATCGCTGTCTTTCTCACTCTTACTAGGTCGCCTGGTTTAAGCACGACTGACCACCTCTAGTTCCCCAGCATGCCAGACCCGTAAGTTTCCGTCTAACATAACTGTTACAGTCTCGCTGCCTGTCGCAGCGTTTTCTTTAACTTTGATAACGAGCATTAGTCTCCCGCCAACTTTGCAGTCAGCAAAGATATTTGGGGCTTGTTTTACTAAATCACCCGGACGCATTAACAACCTCTAAGGTTTCTGGTAGTTGCATATAAGTTCCGTAATCACCCTGCCATCTTACCTTTAAACGGTCGCCTTCAACGAGAAGTACAAGACCAAGACCACACAATTTGTAACCCATATAACCTTCTTTTCGTTTCACCAAGTCGCCTGGTTTCATTTTAGTTCTGCCAGGTTGCACGCATAATTAACAAACCTGGGAGCGTCGCCCATGGGCTGGCAGACGTAGAAGATGTGTTCTTCTGCCTCTGGATAGTCCCTATCGAACTTACAGGCAGGAGAGAGGCTCAGCACCAAACTAATAACCGGTGGCTGCCTCTCGTCCTCGTTGGCGTCGCTCCTGACTAGCATACCAGGCTGGATGCGACACCGTTTCTGGATTGATTTGAGAAGTTCTCTACCTTGCAAGTGCATCACTATCTCCCTCTTGTTGAAAGGAGACAGTCACAAGCTCAGTGCCGAGGGAGACCATGATATCCATCTCCATCTGTCGTTGCCGCCGCTACAGACCCCTAGGGCGAATGATAGTGGCTCGGCACTGAGTTTGTGACTGTCTCTCCCTCCAATAATATATTAGCATGGATAGAGTATGTGTCAAGTTTTATTTGCTGCCGAGGATAACAAAGTAAGTTTGTCCTCTCCTACCCAGTAGTCTCGGTTGCTTGTTCGCACCTTATATTTGTTGTCGGCGGTAAAGACATATCGCTGCTCAATAATAATACCCGTGAGCAGTGTATGGTCAATATAATCTTCGGTTACTCGTCGTGCCTTAAAATCTACAAGGTCGCCGAGATTGAGATTAAAGTGGAATTTAGTCATTTGTGTTTCTTTTGCTGCGGCGATGTAGCTGAACGTCGCGAGCGGGAATTCGGTGCTCCCTTTGATCGTATAAGATAGTGGCTATCTTTTCCCAAGTATAATACTGGAGCAGTAGACCTACCTTCCATTCCGAATAGAGAGTTGGTCTGTGTAACCCAGAGCCATGGTATATAACTTCTCTAAATCTTACGAGGTCGCCGGGGTGCATTCCTGTTTGTCTTTTTCAAACTGGGTTAGGTTATGCAAGTCAGCCCCACCGAACTCGTGGGTCTCTTCGCCAAACATAACTTTGTATCTTGACCTGATGCTTCCGTATTCATCTCTGCCTGGGGCTGTTACAACTTCAGTTATAATCCCTACTTTGGGCAAGTGCCTCAGTTGACTATACGCACTGCGAATCTTTTGCTGAGCAAGGTCGCCGAGTTGCCACTCACGCTTCGTCATTTCCTTCTCTCCATTCATTTAAGAGTTCGTCTGCCATTGCTCGCCAATACCACATTAACTTTAATGATTCTGAATAGCCAGCTTGTTTTGAGATAATGTTCTCTTGACCGATTAGTCTTAACTCTTGCTCAATGTCAATCTCAAACAAATATTTACTACCTTGTTTAATCCAGTCTCGGGCTTCTTGTTCTGTGTTTTCAAGAAGTTTTTGCTGTTTTTTATTAAGAAGTTTCATTTTTATTTGCCGAGAACTTTGAGGTATTCTGTAGTATAATGTTCTCTGCGGTCCCAGCCTGCCCACTCAACGAGGACAGTTTCAACCCCGTCTTTTAGGCTTGGTCCTTCCAGAACTAGCCCGACGACATCAAAAGGTGTTGGGTGTGCAGGAGTCACTAGATCGCCAGGCTTCACTGTGTGCTTTCTTATTTGGATATCAGGGAAAGAAGCCGTGACCAGTAGCTTTTGGGCAGCGGCGGTGTCTCAACTTTTGTGATCTCGTTGGACTGAGCAAAATAGGCTTGGTCGCGAAACTCTTCAACCAGACCTTCGTTGATCACCCAGAGGCGGAGTTCGTTCCACTCTAATAGGTCTGATGGAGTGCGAATAGGGGTAGTCTCAAGGATAGCCAACCGTCGTAGGGATTCTTCTTTGGTGTCTTGCATGGCACCCTCCTTCAACTAGATAATAGCACGCCTCTCTGTGAAGTCAAGTTGTTTCTTCACAGAGTAAATACCTGTATAGACCGGTATTTTACTAGGCGATGATTAATCCTTCTTCTAGTAAGTTATAACAAGTTCGCCCGTAATGACCTTGGAGGTTCCAAACGAGACCCGAGTCGTATAGTTCTTGGAACAGGGCGAGGAACTCATCATGGTTCATCTCTCCTCGTTCGTAGCGAGTAATCCTATTAGTCAGTTCAGTCATTGTTTTTTCCTTTCGTTTTCCGAACAGCGTTCATTGATTTAAGCCAGCGGTCTTCAATGCGGATAGTTTTTCCGCCGACCACAATATCTGAAGAGGGGTGGATGCCTGTCGCATAGTTAGCCACAACAAGAACAGGCTCGCCGCGATGGGCGGTGACGTTGTAAGGAATAGCCTGTGAGTTGCGGAGGCGAGCCAGACTACCGACCGGGAAGGCGGGAGGGTTCGCAGCAGTCGCGAGTGCCTTCTTCGCATACTTGTTAGCGGTCATCGCTTCAAACTGGCGTTGAGTGGGAACAAAGTCTTCAGTCGCCAGAACCTTCGCAGCAAGATCGCTGAAATAAGTGGTGGTAGCATAATACTTTGCACAGATGAGCATGGTTCCACGGTGGTTGGCTAGGTATTCCTTGCCCCAGGCTGCACGCTCTGCGATGGCGTCGGCTGAATAACGGCTCTCGCACTTGACGAGGCATTCAACCTGCTTCTCGCTAAGTTCGCCCTTTTTCTTATACTGTTGTTGCAGCGAAGTCATAAAGTTTCGGTCGCCGCTGGAAAGCTCTTTGCCAAGCAAAGCTTCAAACCGTTGCTCTCCGTTTTCCACTTCTACGCGAACAGCAGCGGCAGGGCGGCGATACATCTGGTGCCAGTAGTTAGGCATTATTTGGAATCTCCCAGGTGGGATGAGCCACCTTCTTTGAGCATTTTCACAATGTCTTTTGCTGGGGGGATGTGTCCGAGTTTCTTGGAACCATCATAGTGCTTGTAGATAACGACCTTATAAAACATATCTCTCTCTCTCCTCAACCTTACAATACCACGGATAGAGTATGTGTCAAGTTTTATTTTGCTCACAGAGGTGCTTAATGAAAACACTTCTAGTATTGTAAGACCTGCGATTTTCATCATGGTCCCATTCGGCTCGGTTTAAGATTTGATATCGAACAGGAGCAGCACTCATATTAAGAAAGACAAATTTATAACCATCGTCGCCTAGCTCGATCCAGTTATCGTCTTCGTTTTGACTGAAAGTAAAGCCAAAACCCTCCCAGCTTTCTGAGACTTTTGTTTTACGTCTTGAGCCCGCTGATTTCATTTCATACAAAACCAATTGGTTTTGTGCGATATAAGACACAAGACTGCCAACGTCGTCACAGTAAGAGAGAGCCTCTCTAGACACCAAATCAAAGCCTGTGGTATTTATTTCAGCACCCTTTGTCTGGAATAAGGCTTTTTGAATTACCTTTCTTTGCTTTGAACTAGGTCGCTCAAAACCTTGAGACCTCATATAAATGTCAGCCTCTTTTTCTTGTTTTTTTCCGGCATCGTAGTTTTTTGATGATTGACTGGACATTGCCTGTTCTCTCCTTGTAACTTATATTAGCATGGATAGAATGTGTGTCAAACTTTATCTTACTTTATTTGCCGCTTTTTACAATCTTTTTTAAACGACGGACGCCTTCTTTAATCACCGCTATGTCTGGTCCGTAAGAGAACCTGACGTGATTGGAGAACCGAGATGTCCCTGGGCGTCGCTTGCCTGGGTTTACGTCAAAGAACTCACCAGGCACAACGATGACCTGCTCTTCCATAGCCGCTCTGAAGAAGCTCATCCCATCGTTGATCCCGTCGGGCAGGGCTGAAACATTGCCCCAGGCATAAAACGCACCATCGGGCTCTCGCTCAAAAATAACTCCCATCTCCTGCAAGCCGTCAAGCATGAGTCGGCGCTTTTCGCGGAAGCATAGTTTAAGAGCCGCAGTCTCCTGCTTCATAGCCGAAGGATCTAGCAAAGGAACTATTGCTCGTTGAGCCGGGCGACAGGCACCGCCGTCAAGGAAGCTGCCCGCGGAGGTAACAGATTCAATAACATGCTCTGGTCCAACTATCCAAGAGATGCGCCAGCCTGGATATCGCCAGTTCTTTGTCGCACCGTCAAGAATAACTACAGGGTCAGCGTTAACATCTTCAACATACCGAGCAGCACTTAAAGTTTCATCAAGGGCTAGACCTGAATATACATAAGAGCTATAGAACTCGTCCATTAGCATATAGCAATCAAACTCTCTTCCGATGCCGACCCAATCTTCTAAGGCTTTGCCTTTGATGGTCTTGCCCGTGGGATTACAAGGGTTGGAAACCAGCACAGCGCCGAGACCGCGACCGTGGACTTCCCTGCGAAGATTGTTTGTCGTAAACGCATATCCCTTTTCAGGATCAAGCAAGATTGGAATAGGGTTGAAGCGATTAAATGTAGAAAGCAATTCTTCATACGCAGTATAATCTGGCACGAAGTGACCTAGGTTAATGTTCCCAAGTGATGCAGCCAGTCTAGCCAGCGCAAGCCTGCCGCCTGAGACGACAGAAACATTCTTTGCCGTATACTTTGAGGCTTTGTCTTGTCGGAAAGTTTCATTATAATAGTTGGCGATAGCCTCTCTTAGTTCAGGCAAGCCAGAGACGGGAGCGTATTCGTTATCAGCGTCAACTACTTTAATGTTTTCTATTCTCTCCACTCCCCCTGGAATGAGATCAGTCTGTGGCTGACCCTGCCCCAAGTTGCACCAGTCAGGATTACCTCTATAGAACCCCAGCTTGCTTGCCTCTTGAACTACATAAACAACACCTGTTCTTGGAACTTTTCTAAACACACTATCTGACATCTTTGGTCCTCGGTTAAAGCTATCAGTATATAGTATTTTATTTGTCTTGCCGAGATTTTAAACAACTGACGGGTGAACGAAATCTTTGAGCCTCTAGCCCTGGGACCACCAGCGAGCCTTTTACCCAGTCCACGTCAGCCGATAAGAGGTTAGCATCTCCGTTGAAGTCGGCAATGACGCCGAGGCTGCCTGGGTCTTGGGTCATCTCAACGACGGTGCCTATCTCAAACCCTTCCTTCTTCGCAGCCATGGTTAAAGGATCTACTGATTTTTTTCTGAAGAACATTTTATTCCCTCTTAAAGAGTAATACATATTCCCTAGTTCAAAAAACTTCTTATTCATTTTCTCCCCTATTTACATATAGTTGGAAAGGTTACGGAATGATGACGCAAGGTGGCGATAGGTCTAAAAGAAAACGCAAAGTTGGTAGACCGAAAAAGAAAGACGAAACGAAACCTAAAACTCGCTCCATGGATAGAGCAGATAGGCAGCGTGCGAAGAAGTCTCGTAACAAGTTGAGCCAGAAACAGATTGATTGGATATTCTCTCAAAAAGGAACGGGCAAATCTACTAGACAAGTCGCCAAGGAATACAAAAAGAAGTATCACAATATACATCGCATTAGTCACCAGATGGTTTGGAAGATGTGGAACGGTCAATGTCACAACCCTGATGCAGTGAAGGAAGAGAAGCCGGCGGCGAAAGCCAAGGGCGACATCTCTATTTATGATTTAATTGACAATGCGAAGAGTCTAGGTGACGAGGCTTTAGATGATTTACTTGACGAGATATCTAATAAGAAGATACGTTATTAATCGTTGATGTGATGGTCGTGGTCTAGCCCGCAGGTGTCGCCGCACATATCTCTGGCGGTCTCTTTTACCTTGTCTGCCTCTAGGTCGCTCCCTGACATCTTGCAGTAAACTGCCCATATCAAAGGGACAGCTATTGGATGGAGGCAGAGAAGCCAAGCGACTGGCATGGCTGCGTAGAATGCTGGATTGATGTAGTTTCCTAGGAGATACGCTATCGCTGGGAAGATTATGTCTTCTATTATTTCCCACACGATAAAAATAATCAAGAGCGCCTTCCCGTGCTTCAGGATGACGCTCTTGAGATTTTTTGAGTTCCAGAAGCCTACTCTATGCTCTATTGCTCTTCTTAATCGCTTAAACATAAAGTATATACATAAATCAATCGGTTTTATCTTCTTCCGTTCTGAAAAACTCAACAGGGGTCGCTTCAAGCTCGCTTGTGGGGGGAAGCTTCTTTTCAGCCCTCAAGTAGGTTGCCTCGTCGTAGCTCATCGTAGGCAGGACTACCTTGGGGATGTCCTCTAGTCGTTCATAGCGAGGCATAGCCTCTCGCTTCTTTTTCACCATTTTACGATAGCGTTCGTTCATATTAGTTGTCCTTTCTAAAGACTGGTTTAAAAACCATATTGTTTAAGTTGTTTAATCGTGCTCTCAACATCATCTGGGTCGTGCTTGATGGCGATGCCGCCACCCTCACGGAACTCGTTGACATATTTGTCACGGTCGTCAATCAGAAGTCCTTGTTTTCCGTTGTGAACTCCGTAGGGCTTCTTGCTGTCAGCCAAGTTGACTTTTTCAACTGGGACGCCCAGTTCTCGTTCAACCCAGATCCGCTTGCCGATCTTGGAACCTTCTTCCATCGGGGCTGATAAAATCTCTAGCCCTGGAATGTCTTTAATGTATTCCCAAAGTTTCTTGCCGCCACGCTCCCAGCCGAGATTAGCCCAGAGTTCAGCGTCGTCTTCAACGAGCCGGTACATGAAGTCTCTCGTCCGATAGTTTCTTTTTAGGCTGCCTTCTTGGTCAGACCGAGCAATATGCCACTTGTTGATTACCACGTCCCAGCCACCGAGTTCTTTGGCTGCCGAGCGGGCAAGTTTGTGATCAGGATGATCAGGTTGATCTTTTAGTTCCTGAAAACGCTTGTTCATATATTCTAGAACGCCACCCTCAAAATTGACAAGGACGCCATCCATATCGCTAAAGACTTGGTACTTCATAGGAGCACCTCCCTTCAACACTATAATATCATGCCTAGGGCAGGTGTCAAGTTTTATCTTGGAGGCTCTGAGCAGTGTGCATTACATTGCGCACAGAATGTAGCGCAACTTGAAGGTCACGTTCGGTCTCTGCCAGTTCTTCCAGCATCTCCTTCTTCTGGTCAGACGAAGTGATGAGGCTCCTTACGCTGTCTTGGAAATCCAGAAGAAACTGCTGTTGTTGGTTCTTTAGATCTTCAAACGACTGAGGCATTGATAGCTCGTCCTTGACATAAGAAGGTACCAGTTCATACGCTGCTCGCGCATTAGATCGGTGGATGCACATTATTTACTCTCCTCTTTCTTTTTTGTGTTTTTCTTGGGCTTGGTGCCGTATACTACAGCGTGCCCCTCGGTTAACAGAATGTTGTTTACGTTTTTGTTGTTGGCGGTAAATATCTCTACTAGGTATCTGCCATACTTGCCCTTTTTATCTTTATGGGTGTTGACAGTAACTTCGGTTCCTACTGGGATTAGTTCTTCTACTCTCGCCTTCGCTAGTAATCCCTTTTCTCTTTCTTCGCCCCGAACCTCCCAGGCGTCAATCCTGTGGAGGCGAGTGCGGATATTCACTTGAACTGAAAGACCTAGGTCAATTCTTATATCAATCGTGTCGGCGTCAACAATCTTAAGCACCTCGGCACTATAAAAGTAGTCAATCTTTCCCATCGTTTATTTCCTCTATGGTCTCTAGTAAGCTGTGTAGTTTGCCGGGTGAAAGGTTCTTGTGCCGGTAAATGTTTCTAAGGATTCCGGCATGACTCAGGGCATGTGCTATCCACTGACTGCAATACCATCGGTTTTCTCTTCTAACTCCAAAGGAAGTTAAGTAAGTAAATAGCATCCCTGCCCAGTCATACCTGTCGCCAGCCGTTGACGAAAAGAAAAACTCTAAATCCGCCAGTTCGTCATCAGTAATGGAGATTGAAATAATATCCCACTCTTCTGCTGCAAACGACTCACCTTGTCTTTCTTCTACAACGGCAGTCTTAAAGGGTGATATCCCAACAACCCTCCCGTTGGGTAATATTAACTCTGCGTGAGTGTAGATGCTTTCGGTATACCACTGAATAATCTTGTGCTGCAAGCCGACAAGACCTTTGTAAAATGCAATTCTTAAAGTATGGGTTGTTACCCCAACGGCATTTTATCTCTCCTTGCAGCATAAACAGTGTGTAAGTATCTATACAGCAGTATCTAAAATATTCAAAACTTCTTCTAAAGTGTGCTGGTCGTTTGTTTTGTTCCGAATTTTATAAATTTGCATTGCCGATTTGAAGGCGGTTGTGTCTAGACGAGTCTTGAACTCTGCGAAAAGTTCTTTACGGTCGTCGCGAAGAGTCGCGATCTCGTTGTCTAAATTTGACAAGCGCTCAAGAAGCTCAGTTACCGTGTCTTTGAAATTGCTACTACTCATTGTTTTTCCTTTTCTAAACTAAATTGTTTATTATGCGGCACCGAGTTCGTGCCAGTAAGTTACTTTGCTAAAATGACTATGTGCGGAAAGATCCCAGAAGTCTTCGTTCGCCATCAGTCTGTCGTATGCTGCGACTTTATCCGCCGGAAACGATTGCCAGGTTTGCATAGCCATCAAGGCTTTCTCTGGAAGCTTCTGACGGTTATTATGTTGTTCAGTTTGCACAGCTATTCTCCCTAATTTTCGTATTCACACAAGCCAGTATCCGAGCAGAAAGCCTACTAAAAGAAACACTGGGTTTAGTGCTTTGTGTAGCGTCGCTCGGGTGTGCCAATACGCCGTAGCAGCAATGAAGCCCTTGATAACCGTCCTTAGTTCGTCTTTAGTTATCTGGTCGTCAGTGGCGAAGAGGGCACGGAACATTTGATGTTCTGTCGGCATCTCAACCATAAGCTCCTCTTTGTCGTCGTCGTTGTCATAGAAGTTCATAAATCTCTACCTTATATTGCCTTCCGGTCTTGCTTTCCGAAATAAGCATCGTAAAGTCATCAAGTGCCGCGAGCACTTTGCCGTTGAGCCTTTCACGGGAAAACTCCTTTGAGCCTCGCTTGTTGATAGTCTCTTCCAAAGAGTTCCACTCTACCGTCTTGTTGATAAAGTGGGATGCCGATGTTGAATAAATCATTCTACTGTTCCTTAATGAACGGTTGCGTTCGTAGTTTCTAAACTTTCAAGCTGACTCTCTACCTTAATCGCTGCGAAGAGCAGACGTTGCCGGTGGGCAGCCTCTGTCAGCCCCATGCCGTCAAGGTGGTTCAGAAAATCAACGGGGTGGATTGGAGCACCGAGGCTCTCTAAAATCTCACACGCCTCGCGATATTGGGCGGTCTGTTCATCAACAGTGGAGGCGGGTTCTTCTTCTGTAACCTCGCCTCCGCCAATGATCCGCATCAAGTGACTCAAAACGTCTTCCAACTTAGTTCTCCTTTTCCAAGATTACCGATTAAAAGCAGGAACACGCGGCTTGAACGCCGAAGAGCCTTCGTTTTGAAGGGAGTCTAGAGCGTCAACCATGCCCTGTAGGGCTTCGTTGGCTTGTCCACCTGCGGTGTTGTTAATGGTTGCTGATTGAAGGCTACGCAGGTGACTGCGAGCCATGGCGAAGGCTGAGTTGATGTTGTCCATCTTTTTTTCTCCCTGGAAGGGTTTATCCCTTTCCTCAACTATACATTAGCACGGTTAGAGGAGGTGTCAAGTTTTATTTTCGTGTAGCCAAGTAGGGTTCTTATATTTTCTGGTCATCTTGACCATCTTCAGTAGCCGAGCTACAGGGAGGGCGTTCCACTGTTTAATCTTGAACAGCCCCTCTTGGTCGCCGAGGGCAACGGGCTCGCAGCCTAGCTTGATGAGCTTCTTGGTCAGGAAGGTAAACTTCTTCTGGGTTTCACGTTCTACGCTCACCCCTACCCATTGATCACCCCAGCCCTCAAGCAGTTGGTCTTTGCCTTTGTATGTTCCCCGAGCCGTTACGACAGGGAGACAGTCTTCTGATCTCTTTAGTCGTAGGTTGTTCTCCCGAGCCCACTTGCGAAACTCTCGTCGCGACTTTCTATCTTCTTTTTCGGTCATCATTAGGAAATTCCCCCTCTTGTTCTGTGTTCTTCTTTTAATTGCCGAGCTACCTGCGACAGGTCAGCGCCTGCGGTGACGACTGCCTCCTTGATGCGTGGATTATGTTCGCCGACGGGGACGAGGTAGTCGTGCCAGACAGTGTAAGCCATGTCTGATATCTCTGGGTATCCCCGCTGAGCCAGGTGTCTGTTGACCTCTGGAAGGTTCATCTTGTTTTTCACACACTCGTAAATTATTAGCCGCTGTCGCATTCGCGCTCCTTTGCTTTTCATACTAATATTATACCATGGGGTGGTCGCGGTGTAAAGGAAAAAGCTTAGCGAGTGAACATATCTGCGATGTCCGCAGCCCAGGCGTGTGGCTTGGTTACGACGTTGTAGCCGCAGCCTTTTAAGATGCCTGTTATCTCATCATAAGAGTTGTTACTCTTGTATTCCTTGAGGGGATTTATATCAACGTGAACCGTTGGGGCGATGCCTGTTCGGCTGTGAATGTCTTGCGCTAAATCAAGCAGAGTGTAACATTCAGCAAAGAGCCTGTCTCTGACTGTATCAAATGCTCCCTGCTTGTCTCTGCGATATGCTACGATCACGCCGCTGCCCTTTTCCCGAATGCAAACTGTTGTCACCATGAGGCTGTAGCCTGTGTAGTTCTTGCTATCGCAGCCAACATGAAGAGACTGGCATTCCTTAAGCGGGAGAACCGAGGCTAAGTGACCGTTGAGATCTTTGGAGAACCCCTCGGCTAACCCTTCCCACACAGGGTCGCGGGTAGTCATCAGGCACCTCTCCTAGTTTCTTTCACAGTGTCTGCCAAGAGAACACCAGCTATGGCAATCAAAAACAATCCGCCGATGACAGCAGAAATGGCAGCACCCGTAGTTGTCGTTAGTAAATCTTTCATAAATTATTCTGGTTCCCGCCAAAACAAAAGCGAGCTATAATTGCTCGCCCTTGCCACCTATGAGTTTCAGGTCAGCGGGAATCACCCCCCTTCGTATGGATTTTGATTATAGTGTGAAAAGACCAAATCATAGGTTATTTTTTATTCATCGTGCCAATCGTCACTCTCTTCTGATTCTTTCAACAGCCGAGCTACCTCGCGCTTTCGCGACATATAATAAATGATGCAGAAAGGGTAGGCGAAACTTACTATATTAAAAGTGCCGTAAGTCAAGTCATACACAAAAAGTGCTGCGAAAACCAGTATAAAGAAATCATAAAAGAATAAAAACATTTAATTAACCTCCAGTGAAAAGCCTATGGAACTTAATACGTCGCGAGTATAGTTGACGTCTTCGTTGAGAATGGCGAAGGTCTCTGTCTGCTCTCTGGACAACAACAGACTTTCGCCGTCTTCAGCCATGGGGCACTCTGCCAACCCTACGTTGAGATATTCTCGTTGGGCGGCATGGGCGGCAATGGCGAGGCAGATAGCCAAGACGCTATCAGTGGTCATGTGTTCTTCTTCAATATCCAACAGGCACTTCTGTAGATAATCTATATCCCCGTTCAATTCAGCGAGCCCTTGGCGGAGCGTGCCAAGGGGCAATAAGTATGATGTAGAGTCAGTCATCATGTTGCCTGCTCCATTGGGGAAACCTTCTTTGTAGATAGTTTCGTTTGCGGACCACTGCGTTTCTATATTTTATAATCTTGCTTATGTTTTTAGAACGGGTCCAGCCAGGACCGCCATTATAGCAGGCAAAGAGATTGTTTTTCCTGCAAGATGGTCTCCAAGATAGTTTCGCAGCCACGGCAAAGGCGTAGAGCGTGTTGACCCTGGGCTTCACCATTTCTCGCTTAAACTCTTTATATGAGCGAAAGCCTAGTGCTGCGTGGTGCCACCTATAATTTATCTGGAATATTCCTACGTCACCCGTATTACTCACAGCAGAAGGATTAAAGGAACTCTCGTGCCAAGCGATAGCGACGTAAGTGTGAGGGTCAAGGCGTTTTTTCTTTGCCAGGCGCACTATCATACTAGCATGTTTCTTCTGACTTGCGGACCACTGGTCGGGCATGCTAGGATAGTATGCCTGCTGAAAAGAAACATAATGTAGAACAAGGCTAATCCAAATCAACGTCTACCCTGACCTCAAGGTTTAAAGAAGGGACGCGAATGTGGTTGGCAATATTATATTTCAAACACTCTTCTGCGTCTAGAAACCAGTCAGCGTGACCTTTTTTGTGAACTATCTTTTTAAAAAAGTCTGCTCGCTTCCCGCAATTCTTAGCCATCATTGAAAAGATCAACTGGTCAAGGCGCTCGGATTCGGCAGCATTTGCCTTTACCTCTTCAACCTTTCCTCTTCCGCCGCTGGATACATCGTGTATCATTACTGTGGCATCGGGTGCCATGAAGCGGTAGCCCTCAGAACCAAAGGTGCAAAGAACAGCGCCACAAGACATCGCTTTACTTTCAACGATGGTGGCAATCCGCTGCTCGGTATTTTTAATCTCTGCAATCATAGACATGAGAGAATATACCTGACCGCCATAACTATCAATCACAATAGGGATGATTGGTTGACCCGAGTTGCGAGCCAAATCCATATCTTCGGCGAACTTTGACGCCGAGTCCTCTGTAAACTTATTCACTCTAACAATTTTAGGAACACTATGCAGTTTAATTTCCTTGATACTGGGATCAATTGTTCGGTTGAAGTTCAAAATTCTTATCCTTTCAGGAGTTGTTTGCCGGATTTTAGATACTCTCTCAAGTCATCATATCCTCCGACGAAATGTTGTGTGCCATCTTTCATTATCTCTAGTATCAAGGGAACAGTCTTCCAGCCGGGCTGGTGTCTTCCAATGGCTTCTACTAATAGCTCAGGCTGGTTGTCTGTGGCGGAGACTTCGTAGCCATGCCCGTTTTCTGCTATGAGGCGCGTTGCCGCATGGCAATAAGGACAGGCTGAACGAGTGTATAGTAGAAACCTTCTCATCCCATCTCCTTTTCTTTCTTGCCTACTGGAAGGCAGTCTTCAAGAAGAGCCAACCACTCTGATCCGTCAAACATCACCCTGTTATAAATATGAGGCACTGTTGGGTATTCCCCAAGAAAAACAGTTGTAAGAGGTTCAATTAAGTTAATGAAATCAGAAGCGACGCCATGGTCTTCGTCTAGCTTAACCAGCGTTACATTGGAAGGGATAAATACTAAACTCCCTATCAGCATCACTCCTCGCCTTCTGAAACGTCACTGTCGCTTTCGGCTGTCTGTTGTTCTAAGTTCAGTCTACGCAAAAAGCTGTTAAAGCCCGTAGCCTCTTCAGCTTGCTCTCGCAAGACTTTAACTGCTGTCGTAAGGCGGGCTGCGTCTTCGTCACTTAGCACGTTATCCAAGTTCTCCGAAGTATTCGCAGTGGTTACGCAACCAGAAAGTATGTTCGTTAGTTGAACTAGGTGGCGGGATACTTCTGCGATGTCTGCGCGGATATCTTGCAGGTTCTCTACCGCTGCCTGAACATCTTCGGTTGTCTGGATTGTCTCTCCGGTGTCGTCATCCCAAATAACGCTAGATAAATCAGTCGCAAGATATCTCAACTCTCGGGCTTGTAATCTTAAAAGAGCCCCTACATGTGCCGGGACATCTTCTACTCTCACGTTTAATGTAATCTGTGCTTCCATTTTTCTTTCCTTTCGCTGGGTTATTCCCAGCCTCTCTTCCATTTAATTTTGTGCTTTGCCTTGCGGCTCTTACCCTTTTGTACGTCGTTCTCTCTTGTATGGTGAACTCCACCACCCGTCTTAAAAGTATTCTCTAAGAATAAGGGCGTCTTTACAGTATACTTCTTTTTCTTTCGGGATTTAGCCTTTTTTTTGTTAGCCATTTTTTTGCCCTGCCGAGTTTTACCGAGTGATCATCATGTCCATAAACATCTTAACCCAGGCAGCCGCAGAAGTCAAGACTAAAGCCCATATAAATTTTGAGGCTCCCTCTTTCCAAGTGCGGAGTTCTCTTACTTCGGTACGCAGTTCGTCATAGCCTTCAAGCTCTTTATCAATAGACTTGCGCCAGATTTGAGTTTCTTTGTGCTCCTCAATTATGGGGCGTGTGGTCTGAATAAATTCCTGTCGGCGATTTGATTCCATTTCTAGATCTTTGATTCGGCTGAACAAACCTAGGTCAGGATCATACAGTGCTTTTTTGATTGAGCGAACATCTTCTCCAACGGTGGAGACTTGTTCAGTCAATTTGTCAAAGCCGCCGTTAAGAGCCTTAGCCGAGGATAGCCGTTGTTCTATCCCGTCTAGCTTTTCATACAGCGCCTTGGCTAAGCGTTCATCATCCATAATTACAAGTCTCCTTAGAAGCGAGCTACTATTCACTTACCTTATAAGTAGCCGATAAGGAGTGTTATTCCTTGGCTTCTCGCAAAACGGCGCAATTGGTCGTGAGGAGCGTTCCTGCTGCTGAAACAGCGTTGCGTAGAGCAGACTTAGTGACCTTTACGGGGTCTAAGACACCTGCCTCTATGAGATCCTCAAAGCGTGAAGTCTTCACATTAAAACCGAAGTTATCTTCCAACTCGGCGTTGGGGTCGTCTAGCGTGGCTAAAACAATATCAGAGGAGACCCCTGCGTTGGCTAGTATCTGCTTGACAGGTGCTCTTGCTGCGCTGATTACCACCTGTGCTCCCATAACTTGGTCACGATTCTCAAGTTCTAGGTTAAGCTTGTGGGTGGTTGTGACGAGTGCTGTTCCGCCGCCTGGAACTACGCCTTCTTCTTGGGCTGAACGAACAGCCTCCAAGGCATCCTCTATACGGTGTGTCTTTTCAGTCACCTCAATCTCTGTTGCTCCACCTACCCGAATAACTGATACGCCAGATGCTAGGCGAGTAATACGCTCCTGCGTTCTCTCTGCTTCGTGTAGGTTTTCAGTATTTGCTACCTCTGTTCGGAGTGCTTCCACTCTGTTATCAATATCTTCTGGAGTTCCCGAACCGCCTGCGAGGGTGGTATGACTCTTTAATATCTCTACCGAGTTTACTTCGCCGAGATGCTCTAGTTTCACATCCTTTATGCGTAGAGGCTGATCCTTGCTGATGAAGGTTGCTCCGACTGTGACGGCTAGATCAGAGAGTAGGTTGCGTCGCTCTTCGCCGTAACGAGGGGCTTTGACTGCTGCTACTTTCATCCCGCCTCGCATACGGTTCATGATCAAAGCGGCTAGGACTTCTCCCTCAATACTTTCAGCGAAGACGACGAGTGGTCGCCCGTCTCTCGCTGCTACTTCTAGGAGAGGAAGCAGTTCTTGTAAGTTATCTAGCGTTTCATCAGTAACTAAAACTAGGGCGCTCTTATAAGCCACTGCTCCCCGTCGCTCGTCAGTAATAAATTGTGGGGAGGCGTAGCCTGCGGGCAACTGAAAACCTTCAATCACATCTAGACTGGTTTCTAATGAGCGACTTTCCTCAATAGTTACAGCGCCGTCTTTACCAGCAGCCGCTACGGCTGATGCGATGAGTTCGCCAATAGCAGCGTCGCCATTAGCAGAAACCGTAGCGATGTGGGCAATGTCCTCTTCGCTTGATATGGGCTGGGACAGTTCGTCTAGTGCTTCTAATACCGCTGTGACGGCTTTGTCCATGCCTCGTTTTAGCTCCACCGAATTGCACCCTGCGGCGATGTGCTTGTGTGATTCATTTAATACCGCACGAGCAAGAACAGTTGAGGTGGTTGTGCCGTCGCCTGCGGAATCATTAGTCGCTAACGCTGCTTGACGGATTACATCCGCTCCCGCATTTTCAAAGTCATCCTCTAGTTCTACGACGCGAGCAACAGATACGCCGTCCTTGGTAATGACTGGTGGCTTACCTCGTTGATATAGAATAACATTCTGACCGCCTGGTCCTAGTGTTGAAGCGACAGCATCCGCAAGTTTATTTGCGCCGCTTAATAGTTTTTGACGAATGTCTTCGCCGAATAAGATATTGTTGCTCATTTTTTAGCTACCCTCTACGTTTAACACTTCAATCTCAAAAATGAGGTCTTCGCCTGCAAGTGGATGGTTCAAATCAGCCGTTACTGATTCGTCAGTTACTTCCGTGATCGTTGCCATTAAATGATCGCCGTCTTCATTCATTAGCGGGATAGGCATGCCCGCTGCGAGTTCTGTGCCTTCTGGAAAGGCTGCACGCTCTAGAGTAGTGACCGCTTCGGGATGGCGAGTGCCGTAGGCGTCTTCCGCAAGGATAGTAACGGTCTTGTTCTCACCCTCGTTCATGCCGACTAATGCGTTGTTAAACCCTGCGATTAGTTCGCCAGAGCCCACAGTCGTAGTCAGTGGCTGCCCTCGCTCATGGGAGTTGTCAAACTGCGTCCCATCTCTGAATCTTCCTGTGTAGTGGATGGTCACAATGTTTCCGTCTTGTATTTGGTTGCTGTTGTTAGTCATACTAGTTTCCTCTTTCTTTAGGATAAGGTAGATTTACCTTCTTTGGATTATATTGTACAAACATTTCTTTAAGATTTTTAGTCTCTTTTTTAGTTTTCCCGAGAATATAGCAATATTTGTGTTTTGGTGGGACAACACGGGAATCGCAAGAGTCTCTAAATCGCTTTTCTTCCGCTTTTATCTTGTCTTTTAAACCAGCAGGCATCGTATCCCATTTGGGAGTGTATTTGCCTAGGTAGGTTTTCCATTCTTCATGAGGTATTCCAAGGGCTTCGGCGTAGCGTCTGTATTTTGATTTCTTTCTGAACTCTCTGTCGCTGAACCAACCTTTTTCTGGGTGTTGAGGGTCTTTGTATACCTTGTTTGTTCCCGAGGTTTGACCTAGATAGGTCCAGTTGAGTGCTTGATAGATTGTTCCCAGTTCTTTGGCTAGTGGGTCGCTGTATGCTTCAAAACATCTGAACTCTGTATTCTTAACCATCCACTTGCACGCTCGTGATACTAACCAAGAGCCCATGTTCTTCGGAGCCCAACTAATTGATGCACCCCTTGAGACGAGTTTGATGATGTTTTTATTCTCTTTGCCGAGAAGATGACTGAACGCATTAGGAGTAGCCATTACAATGACGCCAGCCAAAGTGCCCGAGGGCTTTAGGCGTGCTGTGAAGCGATGTGTAGGTCGGTTGGGTAGACATCCCAAGAACTCGTGTTTGATGATAAACTCTTTGATTTCTCTACACTGGTCTTTGTCTGACTTATCCACATAGGCAAAGTCAAAGTCCGAGGTGCGGAGGGCTTCAGCCCACTCAATAGTTTTTCCTAGTTCCTGTAAGTCGTCTGTGGTGTTCCGAAGCCTTACTTCGTATTGCCAGCAGTGATTTTCTTGAAGGTCTTTGAATCGTTCAAAGGGGTCTGCCTTCAAATTTCCCCCCCGTCTATTGAGTTAGCGGCTCTTGTCTTAGCCACAACTACTCTCACTGAAGATTCTCCAGTGAACACCCCTTTATCAAACACGGCTTTGCCAACCCTGCTGTGGGGCTTGTCTGGCGCAAAGGGTTGGTCTGCTCGTCTTTTCCGAAAACGAAGGTATGTGTCGGGATACTTGGCTACAAATTCATCGGCGGAGTATATTGATGTCCTTACTATCCCTAGGGTCGTAGGGTTAAGTTCTTTTACCTCAACGTCCATTGGACCCATTAAAGTAATGTCAACGGGTCCACCCATTTTCTCGTTCCCCACAAGTAATGTCTTAAGGCTTTCCTGAGACAGCTTAACGAACATGTCAGGAACAGGTCTAGACAGTGATGTGTCAGAGACGTCGCTGTGAATGGTCACGGTATCGCCTACGTCTAGTGTAATATTTCCAATATAAGGTGGCACCTCACCCGCTGCGACAGAATAAGTCGCGCCATCGGCGTACCCAGTGTATACAATATCTTTCCCTGGTGCTCTTTTTCCAAACACTCTAGAGATTTTGTTCATCACTGAGGCTAGCGGCTTAGAAGCAGCCACGACCCAATCGCCGGGTTCAAACCCTAGTGCAGTCAAACCTTTAACCATTCTGCCGCCTAGCTGAGCAAATTCTGCCGGGTCCAGAAGATCTATGATGCCAACCGCACCGCCGCCGGCAATAGAAGGAGCGCTAGAGCCTTTCATTGAGACTCCATAGGTTTTATTCCTAGTGACGACATTAACATCAATATAAGGTTCTTTCCCATTAGGAGCCAGACCTTCTACTTTCTCAACCTTTATTACGCCCGGAATAGATCTGCCGTGTTCAAAAGCAAGCGTAGCTTCACCTTGCGGAGTATTCTGAATGAAAGCATTGACCAGGGCAACAAACTCTCTTTCTTGGCGTTCCGCCGATCCGCCGGCTTCAGTTACAAAAGATGATTCTATCATCCCCTCTAGCACAGAGAAGCCTTCGTGTATCTTCGCAGCATCCACTTGTTGTTTCTCAATCGCCCCTATTAACTTTGGACTGTGCCATTGGAGTTCTTCCGCCACATCAGGGCAACCGCATGACTCTACGGCTGATGCGACATACTCATCAACATTATTAGCCGATAGACCATCTAGGAAAAGACCCTCAATAAAAGCCTGTTGTTCTGTGAACGCCATGGTTCCCCAGTCACGCTCATAGTTGAAGCCATTAATGTTTAGCCGACGGGTTAGTTCCGCGACCTTTTCCTTGAACTCACCAGTAATGTCTGGCTTGGACGCCAGTTCTACAGCTTGTTCCTTAGTTACCTTGAAGGACATCTTTAATTTCCTTAGTAACTAATTGTATCAGACTTTCGTGTTCGATGTCAACTTCTTTCTCGCCGACTCTGATAATTAATCTGGCTGGCTCTTCAGCTTCAGGTGCGATAGCAATCATCTCTCCGCACTCGCCTACTAGCCCTTCCTCTTCCAGTCTTGCCTGCTCTTCTAATATGATTTGAGACAATCTTGATTTCGTGATTTTTAGAATATTATTAGCCATGGTATGTTACCCTCCTTGTGGGTTCTCTTTATAGTCTATATAGGATACTGTATTAACAAACGAGTTTTAATCTCTCTGTCTCTTTTATTGCCGAAAGATGAGCCCTCGCGATGGCTGTCGTTCCTTCGTCTGAAAGCATATATAAGCACTCTTTCTCGTTTGTGAAAAATCCGTTTTCAGTTAAGATAGCAGGCATAGAAGTTCGCCTAAGTATATAAAATCCCGCTGATTTTGAGCCGCGGTTTTTCAAGCCCGTAACACTTTTAATGTGCTGCTGGAATATGATTGCGAGCTTGCGACCGACTTCGCTGCCGGTGCAGTAATAAGTCTCCGCACCCGTAACATTAGTCCAATCCACGCCGTTGCCAAATGCGTTGCCGTGAATTGAAATCAATATCTTCTTTTTTGGAGTTACCAGATCATCTGCTCGCTTACACCTTTCCGACAGGGAAATGTCTCGGTGTTCTTCTGGGACAAGAAGATGGTAGTCTATGCCCTCATCGTGAAGCATGGCGCAGAGCTTTTGTGAGACCTCGCGATTAAACTTATATTCTAAAAGCTGGGTGCCATCAGAAAAAAAGGGGGATCGTTTACCGGGTGTGGTGCTGGCGTGTCCGTTGTCTAAAATCCAAAGGTAGTTGCTCTCTGGCTTCTGCGGCGGAACGGTTGGCTTGGCAGGTGGGATCATTGTATTGGTCATCCATCTTATTAGCAGTTCTATAAGTTTCATTTCCCCTCCTAAAACAACAAAGGAGAGCCAAAGCCCTCCTGAGTTGCACAGAGATGTTGTTCTCTACTTTACTTGGCTTTGCGTAGGAGGCGCTCTACGACGCGGGTTAGAACAGCCTCTACCACCTCGTCATCTTCAACGACCACGACCTCATCTAGAGTGTCTTCGGCTTTGTCTTCAGTTTCGGTGACGGTTTCAGTTTCGGTTTCGGCTTTGTCTTCGGTTTCGGTGACGGCACGGTTGGCGGGAGCCAACTCTTCTTCTTCATCACCCATCGCAAGCTCGGCGTCCATCGCAGGCTCAGCGTCTAGTGCTGGTGCGTCGTCAAGAGCAGGCTCAGCGTCTAACGCTGGTGCTTCTTCGCCACCTTCCATTGAGATAGGCACGCCTGTCTCAGCAGTAAGGGCAGCAACGACGGTAGCAACAATGTCTTCTACCTTTGCTTCAATCTCGGGGGATGCGTCGGCAGCAGGTGCTTCGGCGTCCATCTCCATGTCTAAAGCAGGTGCTTCAGCGTCCATGGCTAGGTCGTCGGCAGGAGCATCGTCCATTTCCAACTCTTCTTCACCTTCCTCGTTAAGGAAGTTTTCAGTTAATGGGGTGATAGCAGCTAGCTTGCCCCAGCGGCGAATTTGAGTCTCCGCAATGATACGCTTCTTAGACATTGTTTTTCATCTCCTTGTTGTCTTGAAAACCAAGTAATAGTAAAGTGTTGATATTTTCAACATTATAAATAGTTAAGCCTTTTGTTAAACGACCACTATTGTTAAAAATCGTCATAAGCCTCAGCCGCAAACATTCTAGCAAGCTTTTTCTTGATCTGCTGCTCTATCTGATATACTCTAACATGGCTAACACCTAGGCGCTTGGCTGTCTCTTCTAGTGTAAGCCCGTCGTCATTCTTGTTGGCGCATACAATTGAACAGTTGTTGTCTTCTGGATGTCTAATCCAATGCCTACAGTCTGACTTGGTGCAGGCTAGGCATCTACGTTCGTGAAACGCATGGCAGGGTTCTTTTTTAATCTTCATTTTAAAACCCCGAGTTATTCTTTTTTATTGCTCCCGAGACGTTGACGATATGGGGCTTGCTTTCTACAAATCCCGCGGAGGTTTGCTGAATCCATTGAGCGTTGGCTCGTAGCTCAGTTAGGTTTCTTGCATTGCTATAGCTGCATCCGCTCTTGAGCCCGCCGATGAGATTAGCGATGGTGTCAATTACGGTGCTCCGGCAGGGAACATAGGAGGTCACTCCTTCTGCTGCGGAATGAGTTCCTCGCCAATCAAGTTGGGCGTCCTTGGAAGCCATGCCTCTGTATAGTTTTACACAGGTGCCATCGGCAAGTTTCTTGCGCTTGCCTGGCGACTCCAAAGTGCCTCCAAGAAGAGAGCCGCACATTACAAAGTCGGCACCTGCGGCGATGGCTTTGGTTATGTCGCCGCTGTTCTTGATGCCGCCGTCGGCGATTATCTTGACATCTCGGTCAGTGCGAGCGCATTCAAAGATGGTCTGGAGCCCTGGCATGCCGTGCCCCGTTTGAACCCGTGTGCTACAGATTGATCCTCCTCCAATATTACAGCGAACACTGTCGGCTCCCCAATCGGCTAGGTCGTTCACCCCTTCTAAAGTGGCTACATTGCCTGCCATGATGTGGAGAGCGCCCTTGGGGAAGTGTTGTCTTAGGCTTTCTAGGGCATTCTTCATCAGGAGGTGATGACCGTGAGCTACATCTACGCATAGAATGTTTGCCCCAGCCTTCACTACTTCTTCCGCTCTTTCTAAAAAATCTCCCGCTACGCCGACTGCTGCGCCGATGTTGGGTAGGAAAACGGAGTCCGTTAATAGTTGGTTGTGCGCCTCCAAAACCATTAAGGCTTGCTGCTCAATCGTGTTGTAGCGGTGGATGATGGCTGCCCCGCCTGCTTTCGCCATAGCGACTGCCATGTCTGTCTCGCTCACTGTATCCATCGGCGAGGCGAAGATAGGGGAGGTTAGTCTGGTACCGGCACCCAAGTTAGAGCTTACATCTACCTGTTTTCGGCTTGTGATGTCGCTGTATTGCGGTTTAAGCAAAACGTCGTCATAAGCCAATGCTAGTGGAATGTCTAAGTCATTATTATTCACTTTGTTCCCCTTCAGGGTTAATAGTATTGATTATTTCCCGAGCTTTCTGTGTGCAGTCCGGGCAGAAGAGTGAAATCGTTTCCTGTTCTGATTTTGCAACGACAGTCCAAGTCATATGGGCTTCCCGTGTCTTTGGGAGGTCTGCGGAGCAGGCGGAACAGGCGCTTGGAAGTTTGTTGAACATTCCTATCTGTTTTTCTGCTGCCTTTTGGGCTGTGTCGTCTGATAAATTTTTACGGCTGGGTTTGTTCTTCTTTTTCTTGTTGCGCTTAACCTGTTTAGCGTGCTTTTTTGTTCCCGACATTTTATTCCTCGTCAATCTTTCCGCCAAAGAAGGCGGAAGCAATGAACAAAGCCGAGGCGAAGGTCGCAAGAAGAATAGCAAAGCCGTATACCAAGTATTGTGCGAAGTTCTCCATTTTTACATTCCCGTTGAACCGAAGCCACCGGCTTGGCGTTCTAAACTAGCTTCACTGTCGTAAATCTGTTCTTGCTCTTCAAACTCTAGGGCAGTCGTAATCTGAACAAAAACGGCTTGGGCAATTTTTTGACCCGGCTGGATCAGGATGCAACTGTGACCCACATTGTGAAGAATCACCTTTACCTCTCCTGTATATCCCTGGTCTACGACACCGCCGCCGACATGGATGCCCTTCTTCAAACTCAACCCTGACTTGTTTTTGATTTCAAGCATGTGCCCGGCAGGAACTTCAATGCGTAGCCCCGTTGGGAGAAGTGCTCGCTCTGAAGGAGCGATGCTTACCGGCATCGTTGAATTGATGTTCTCCGGGGCGAAGCGTAAATCTGCCCCTGCGTCAGTTGGATGGGCTCTTTCCGGCAGGATGGCATTCTCCCTTAGACGGTGAACTCTTACTTTATTATTGCTATTGTTTGCCGAAGTCTGTGTCTCGGCTTCCTGGGCATTCTTGACTAATTCACTTGAACTTTGGATTTTTTCGCCGCCAACATTCCATAGAAGTTCAATGCCTAGTTCTTCGCAAACCTTTACCTCCGGGGTATTGTTGCCTTTACGATCACCGCCGTTAGCAAAAGCATCGGGGCGGAGACGGCGGAGTGCTTCACAAACTGACCCGTCGCTGTCGTCAACTCGCTCTACTGATTTTACACCTCGGATAGAAGCAGCAAGTTCTGCTCGCTCTTCCCAAGGCATAAACACATACCCCTTCTTTCGCATCAGCCAGGCATCGCTGTTTGCTACGACGATGACATCGCCGACCTCTCCCGCTGCGAGGATCATTCTAACGTGCCCTTTGTGAATGGGGTCTAACCCTCCTGATACCATGATAGTCTTTCTAGAAGTCTGTGTCTCGGCTTCATCTTCGTAACCAGGGCATGCCTTTTTTAAGTTACAGCCGCAATTGTAGCACTCGTCTGTGGTCGCTGATTGCCTGTTAGTCATCTTTCTCTACTTTCTTTATAAATTGGTCAAGGAATATTCTTTCTTTATTCCCCGAGTTGTTGATAACTGTTGCTGATTGTTGTTGACCCTTGCGAAGGCGCGGGTGTTTGTGGACTAGTAAACCCATACACTCTTGCTGGGTCACTCTTTCGCCATCTCGCAAGTATGGATGCACCTGCGACAGGTCTCTGGTTTTTCTGTATCTGATAAGGTCGCCTAGCTGTAGGTCTGCCCATCGTCGTCGTCTAGACACGAAGCCTCCCATCTATTAATATATTACAAGGAGTTTAGGGTTTTGTCAAGTATTTGTTTGAGAATTAATCCACTCTTGGGCGGCGGGATTGGTAACTGGAGAGTTTACAAAACTGGCTGATACTTTCATCACTTCGTCAGCGACGGGCTTGTATTCGTTATTGTCAATATAGATAAAGTCTTCTCCGAAGAGGGCTTCATACTTTTGTTTGTTCTCTTGAACCTTGTGCCAAAGGTCGTCTACTAGGTCTTTGCCGAGTTTGCGCTCCCGTTTAGCGTTGCGCGCTTGGGCAACGTCTAGGTCCACATCAATAAATACCATCATTGTATCGTAGCCAAGGTTTTCAAGCATTTCTTTATTGCCTGAAATCTTGTTATATTTGCCGCCTGTGCCGTCAATGATGACGCCGAGGCGACCATCTAGGAAGTTGTTAAATCTCTTGTCGGATAAATTTTTGGCGATGTTTCGGATTGATTCTGGGTCGTCATGTTTCTGAATCTTGTCCCAAAGTTCTGGATTTTCTTTTGATATCTTGGCGAGGTCGCCTTTATCTATGCCCGCTTTTTCTAGCCCCATTTCAAACAGCGTATCGGAGTTCACAACCTTCAAGCCAGATGGAGAGAACGATACTTTATCAAAGACTTTATTTCCGTCTTCCGAGCGTAGACCGAATAGAACGTCAGTAACAAAACTCTTTCCTGAGCCTGGTCCACCTGCGAGGAATACAGCCTTAAAGATACCTGGGTCATTAACCCCCTCTTCTAGGTCTAGTGGAGACTCTAGGAGGATGTCGTTCTCTCTAATGCTTTCTCTGATTAATTGGAGGAGTGCTTCTTTTGTGATTTTCATTTTGTCTCCCGAGGGTTGCGCGCTATATAAGTAGTTGCTTTTAAGTCAATCTCTTCAACATTTTAGAGATACTAAATGTGCTGTAGCCCCACTTGTCCTCCCAGTTCAACTTACCCATATAGACTTTGTTGAGATATATCCTATCTGTGTCTCTTACTCCCCAACATTTAATGTCCTCATCTGCTCCATTGATATCAATCACTTTTAATATCCAATAGTCTTTCCCTTTTTTTGTCTTTCTTTTGATTACTTCCCGAGGAATGAACCAGCAGACTTTGAGTTCAGGGTCAAACTCGGAGATTGGAGGGCAGGCGCTGTTGTGTAGTTTCGCTTGTAGTTGTTCAGACATAACTGCGTCTACAGGGAAGATGCCTGTTAATGATGCGAAGTGCTCAATCTTCTCTTCGTTGGAGAAGTCGCCTTCGGGAGCATAGGCTTCTATGTTCTCTAGCAACTTCTTCTTTGACTTTGGTCGGTCAACGGCTACGGCTGACCAGTAGTGGTTGAGACCTGTGAACCGTATATCCATCAGGTCGTTGAGAGCCTGTGAGCGAACGAGAACATCTACCGCCTTCTTGTTGAGTTTAGAGTAGACGATTTCATCATGAAAGAGAAAGTCTTCAACAGTCTCAAAAGGTCGGTGGTCTAGAATCTGGTCAATCGCTGCGTCGCCGAGACCCTTAATCCCGCCGAGAGGCTGGATGAGCGTTTTGCTGTCTTCGCTGATTTCCCATACCCGACCTGATTTATTAATGCTGGGCGGGGCGATGGAGAAGCCGAGTTTCTTGGCGATGTTGATTGCTGCTGCTTTACGCTTCTCGGGCTCCTTGTCTAGGAAGGCAGCAGCCCACTCTACCTCAAAGTAAGTTGAGAGCCAAGCACACTGGTAGGAGATAATGGCGTAACTATAACTATGCGAGGCATTAAAAGCATAGGCGTTGAAGTAAATGAACTTCTGCCACATATCATCAGCCTCTCGTTGAGAGATGCCCTTTTCCAAACAACCTTCTACGAACTTCTTTTGGATTTCTGCCGACTTGCCGTCTTTGCCTGTGCCCCGCTTGGTTAGAACTTTGCGGAGGAGGTTGCCCTCGTCAAGAGAAATGTCTTTACCAAGTTTGTGAGCCAGCATCGCTAGTTGTTCTTGGAAAATCAAGAAACCCGTATTCTTCAACACTTCCTTTTCTAGCGGATGGCAGTAATCTACTACGTCTGGGTTCTCCCGCCAGTTAAGATACTGGTCGTGAACCTTCGCAGCAAGAGGACCAGGGCGGTAGATCGCCGTGACGTTTGATAGTTCTTCAATAGAACGAGGCTGTGCCGAGGTGCAGAACTGCTGGACACCTTTTTGGGTGAACTGGAACGTTCCTACAAAGTTCCCCTGATGAAAGACGTGCTCCCATACGTTTTGGTCATCAAAGTCCATATTGTCTGGATTGAGATGTTCGTTGTAATAATTCTTGACATCTTCAAACGTTGGGTTCTCAATATTCTTGTGTCGCCGAAGAATGTGCTCAATCGCTCCTTGGATCATCCGAAGGGTGCTTAACCCAAGAAGGTCAAACTTAATGAACCCCATGGGTTCCAGATGACGGACGTTCATTCCTTCTGCCCAAGGCGTCTGCCGTTTACCCTGAAAACTAATCAAGGGCATATGATGGCTAATGTTCTCCGAGACGATTGCTCCGCCAGCATGAGTAGAGAGACCCCGAGGGTTGCCTAGGATGTTCTCAACGTGAGTGGCGATGTGTGGATACTTATCAAAATAGTCTTGGAGCGTCTCCGAATACTCTTTAACCTCTTCGTAGGTTGGAGCATAGACGCCTGCGGTAATGCCTTGGGCTTTCTTCGCTTTTGGAGTTGCTTCAACTAGCATTTTGCCTGTTACGTTATTGACCTCGGTGAAGGGCACATCATAGAACTTGCTGATGTCTTTAATCAAAGAGCGAAGTTGTAGAGTGTTGACGTTGGAGATGGATACAACGGAGTCTTCACCCCACATCTCTGTTAGCTCCCGAACCAGAACTGCTCGCTCGGAAACATCAAAGTCAATATCTGGCATACCCGAAGAATACTTGCTAAGGAATCTCTCAAACTGTAGCCCATATTTTAATGGGTCAACCTGTGTGATACCTAATACATACGACATTAGAGCACCCGCTGCCGAGCCACGAGCAGTTCCGCAGAGTTGAGTTTCCCATGCCTTGTCGCTGATAGCTTTCATCGTCAAGAAGTATTTGGCGAAATCTCGCTCCTTGATTACATCAAGTTCATACTTTAGGCGATCAACATATTCCTTATTGCGATGGAGGTTCTTTTCTTTTAGCCCCTGAATACAGTCTTCGGTCAGGGCTTGGATTGCTGTCTTGCCTTCTGGAACTACGAAGTCGGGAAGGCGAACCGTAGTATCAGGCTGAAAATCCTCAATAAGTTCCGAAGCGATGTAATGGGTCCGCTCAATAGACGCACGGACGATATGGTCGTCATACTCTACCTTACGCTTGGCTGAATAGTATTTATATGAGTCCCACATCTCATCCCCGTTCTTGGGATAGAGTTCGTAGCCGATTTCATCTGTGTTCGCTGGGAGGGTGTTTGCGTCTTTTGCCCAAGCAGGAGCCTTGCCTGCCCATCCGATGCGTTTATACATCTCTCGGTCTTTCCACATCTCGGGGCGAGGATAGTGGCTGTCTGCGGTTGAGATAAGTTCAACGCCCATCTCGGTGCATACTTGGATGACATAACTGTTGATGTCATGTTGCTCCGGGATGTTGTTCCATTGCAGTTCGCCATAAAAGCGGTCGCCGAAGATGTCTACAAATTGAGCGACGGTGTGGCGCATGGCGTCAAGAACATGGTCGTCTCCCTTTTCTCTGTTTGCGTAGTAGTCGCCAGCCAGAGGACCGCTCATGCAGGCAGAACTTACGATTAAGCCTTCGTTATGCTTCGCAAGCATATCAAAGTCAACACGAGGGTAGCGGTAGAAGTTGTCTGGGTGGTAACTATCTGAAATCAACTTAAACAGATTATTTAGCCCAACTTGGTTCTGGGCTATCACTACCAAGTGGTGGCGGAGGTTTAATGGATTACGCTGCTTCTTTTGGCGATCTTCATCTTCTACAACAAGACCGATTTCTTCCTTCTTGACCTTCTTCTGGGTCTCTTTCCAATCGGCATACATTTTCCGCCACTTCTTGTGGGAAGGGAGGAAATACATTTCACAACCGAAGATGGGGCGGATGTCTCTGCCCTCTTTCTTCATCTTTTTGGCGTGCTCAATATAATATACAAGAGAGTTCATGTTGCCGTGGTTGGTCGTGGCGAACATATCCATCCCGTTTTCATACGCAAACTCTAAATGTTGAGACGGCTGACCGAAGCCATCAAATGGGCTCCCGATGCCGTCGTGGGTGTGTAGATTTACAAAGGGGAGGCTGGGGGTCTTACGCTGGGCGTTGCTCATTCAAGTGACCTTTCTTTGGTCGTATTTCTTACTCGGGGAGGGACATTTGGATATCTAGTGCTGGGAATGAGTGGTTTTCTAGTTCGGGTAGCCCGTAACCTTTAATCTTCCATCGTTTTTTTGGAAGACACTCAATAGGGGTCCACAAGTCTAGCTTCTTTCTCATTTCTTCTGACTGTTCCTTGACGGCTCTGAACTCTTGGGCATTCTTCTTCACTTCTAGGGTCAATACTTTCACTGCCTCTGTGTTCTGTGTAGCTATTTTATCATATACCCCGAAATAGTCAAGCCCTAAAAGCACCGCTGATACAAATAAAACGCACACAATGAAAGTTGTGATGGCTGTCCATGCAATAGCAGACAGATAGTTTGGTTTAATAGTTTTAGTGTTAGAATTCACTGCTTCAAACTCATAAGTCTCATGAAGCTCCTCTTTTCCCTTAAGAGCGTTGTCTCTTATGTTTCGCCACTTCTTTCTGAAGTCATCATCATTACTACTCATCGTCTTCTTCTTTCTTCTCCTCGGCTGGATTTGGCATACCGAAGAATTGTTGTTCGCCGTCTTCAAATGTAATAATGGTGCCGTTCTTTGGATGAGGGGCAATATGAACTTTAATAAAGTCAGAGAATGAATCAAAAACTGCGATGGAGCCTCGTGGGCGAGGCCATAACCAATGGAGGACAGCTTGACCAGTCGCAAGCTCAATGCCTTCAATAACCACACCGTCGCCGCTGATGCCTGTCTCGTCTGAACGACGGCAGACTGTAAAAGTGCGGATGCCTTGTGGTGCAAGATGAGCAGGTGACTTTGGTTTTAAAGCTTCAGATGTCATTGCCTGCTCTTCTGCAACAATTTCTTCAACTACTTCTTCTTTATTCTCTTCGTTCATATATTTCTCCTTACCCCCAGGCGAAGCCATTTCCAAAATGACCCCATCCCGCCGTGCGGCTATAAGTAGGGGTTTTTAACTCAAGCAAGTTTGCGATGCCGTCAGGCGTTAAATCATACTCGGTGATATTGTAAGAAACTCCATCAACAATAGCCGTGGCTTGAACTGGCTCTGGGTGTCCGATTGCATATGCGAGATACACCCTCACTTCATTCGCGTTGTGTGTTTTAAGATAATCTACTGCGATGCGGCGTGCCATATAAGCAGCAGACCTATCAACCTTGGAAGGGTCTTTCCCGCTGAATGCCCCTCCGCCGATTGGAACTCTTGGTCCATAGTTGTCTACTACGAGCTTGCGACCCGTAAGACCTGTATCGGCATCAAAACCGCCAACTTCCCAATCGCCAGCAGGATTAGCATGTATCTCTATATCTGCCGTGTAGGCATCTTCGCCAAGAGACTCAAGCCAGTATTCTATTCTTTCTTGAAGGACCGCAGTTGGGGCATTTTGAAAACTTGCAACGACAGCGGTGATCTCGCCTGCGTCTAAGGTAATCTGTGTTTTTCCATCATAGGGGAACTCGGCATATAATATTTGACATAGCTGCCTTGCTAAGAAAAGTTCCTGCGGGATGAGTGAGGGGTTTTCGTTACAGGCATAGCCGACCATAATACCTTGGTCGCCTGCACCGCCTGTGTCAACTCCTTGAGAGATGAAGCCACTTTGTTTAATAATATTGACATCAACTACATCTACATCAGAGTAGACATTGCGGACGACTTGTTCAAAATCAACCTCGGCGGATGTGGTGACTTCCCCCATCAATACAATTTTACGATGACCGCCCATAGTCTCAATCGCAACCCTTGAATGAGGGTCTTGAGCCAGACAGGCGTCCAACACTGCATCTGAAATCCTATCACAGATTTTGTCTGGGTGGTGTGGGCTAACACACTCTGCTGTTCTAATCATGTTGTTTCTTTCTTTGCTCGGTGGGAGCTATTGTGCCGATGGAAATCTTTTGTTGGCATATGTGAGATACTTCTTCTTTAAATCAGCGAAGGCGGTCTGGGCAGCTTCGTCTGTGACATCTGTATCTTCTAGGTCCATTACTATTTTTTGTATTCCCGAGAACCAAGTGTCAAAGATGTTCATGAAAGGAACTTTCTTGGTCTTGGCTTTCTTATACATCCCAGAAACATATGCTTCCATTTCTTCTGGGCTGGTAAAGTATTCAAGTGCAGACTTGCGGGTCCTAAGAGATTGCCCGAAGTGGGAACCCTTGTATTCCCCGCTGTCGGTGCCCGTAGACTTCTTTACTGTTTGACGAGCATGTTCTAGTTCGTGGCGGATGAGGTTCTTAAGGTCAGGTAGCCATTCGCTGGTGGTGGCTATCATTGCCTCTGGTGTGTTCGCTACGCCTTTGTCTGCGCTGATGAATATCAAGAGTTCCTTCTTGCGCTCAGCGAAGTGGGCTTGAGGAACACTTACAGCCTCTTGGTCTTCCGTGGCTTCAGCCGTGTTTTTAACAAGAACCTTAACCATGATTGATTTAACATCGGCTACATCAGTTAGTGTTTCTGGAACTTGTGGCTCAATCCAGTGGAAAGGCATACCAGAGTTGTGTAGTTCCCCCGTGGAGACCAACTCTTTAAAACTAAGGATAATCTCTCTTGAGATATCAGTAGATTCTCGGTCTAGTTTGCCTTCTCGTAGAAGGAATCTATTCCATTTTTCAGAAATCTTTTTCACTTTAATCTCCCGAAAGAAGGTTTTGTGCGATTGTAAATAGTTCGTTTTGCTGGCTTGTTACTCAAAGGAACACACTACGGAAGATTCAGGGATAAAGGTCACGGTTTCGCCAGCCACCTCTACCACTTCTGCGAGATGGGTCATGGCAACGACAAAAGTGCCGCTAGGGTAGTCATATTGAGTATCAGTTGACGAACCTAGAACAACATACTGAGTATAGACCTGTGGCTCTTTATTAAACCCGTCAGGCACTAAAAATGCAGCCTCGGCTTTATCCTCTAATACATTGTTGGACACCTCAACAAGAAGGCGACGATTAATAGGTTGGAGATTTTTCATTCTATTCCTTTTCAATAGTATATCGTATTGTGTTAGAGAAGTCAAGAGCTATTAAGTGATCTCGCAACTGCCGCCGCCGCATGCCACGCTAGCGGTCTGAGTTGTATTGTCTTCTAGCTCTACGATCTTCGTTAAATCAACATCTGCTAGAGTCTCCACTAAAGCCTCATAGGTCTCTTTAGAGCATGTCTCAAAGGGAGCCTGTTGGTAGGTATGATCTGCGTCATTATGAGGAAGGATGCTTAAGCCAGTATAGTGCTCTCTGTTTTTCCACATCCACTCGCCGACATCTTCCCATTCGTTTTCGCGAACTGGAACCGTGGCGGAGACGTTGTTCTTGTTTGCCCCTCTGCGATGACCGGGAGCTACCCACTCCTGGCTGACCTTTTTAACTCGTTCAAGGAAGCGATAAGCAGATTCATTGCGGGTTATCGCCCCTTCTGGGGCTTTCTGAGGAACGGAAATAACCGCTGTGTCGTGAGGGCGGAAATACTCATCCTCAACCAGTTCTGAGTGGTTTACTAGTAGATGAGTGTATATCGCTTCATTTTTACCGACGCGAATGCGGCGGATGTAATAGTCGTCGTGCCAAGCGTGAATGCCGCTAGAGGTGCCGAGAACCAGAGAGGTTGTGCCTGCTGGTTTTACTGCGGTGCAGCGGGCTGATGGACGGATGCCGATGAGTTCGGCTACTCGTGCATTCTCTTCTTTGACAACGCCGGCAGCCTCTGTAATGGAAATGTCGTCGCCCAATACCGCACCAGAGGCGATGCCCGTCATAGAAACTCCGATTAAGGCGTCTCGTTCCGTATTGCGTTGCCACACTCCTCGGAGATAGTGGAAGTCGGTGTATGACGCTTGCAGGGTTGCAATAAAAGCCGCTGATTTTGCTCGCTTGTTTAGGTCAGCCTGGTCTTCAACATTGCTGGCGTTAATCTCTACGAGATTGCAGAAGGTATTGTTTTTTAGGCTGATTTCGCAGCACGGGTTGACGCCTATTTCTTTATCGTTGCTGAATACGAAGCCGGGTTCGCCTGACCCAGAGGCTTTAACACGAGCCCACAAGTCCATAAACACCTCTTTGGTAATCCGGTGACGAAGAAGCACCACCGAGTTGTTAGCTCGCCCGCGATGCGGGGAGGTCTCCCACCAGTTGCCTGCCTTGCAGGATAACATTTCGTCATCATCCGCAGAAAAGAGAGCAATCATAGCGGCTCGGCGGATGCCGCCGGCTAAAACAGCATCAGCAATATGACACATAATGTCATGACATTCAGTGGTGGTTAATTTGTCGCCCTGTTCTTTGTCTTGCAGGATGCCTTCCAACTTGACTAGACATTCTCGCAGGGGCTGGGGTCCGGGTGCCTTGCCCCCTGAAGTAATAAGGCGAGCGCCCTTGGGGCGGATGTCGCTGTAGTCAAAACGGATTTTTGAACCGCCGAAGTAATAACTTCTGACAAGCGCCTTAATCGCATCAGACCAGCCCTCAATGCTGTCTCCGATGAGAAATCGCCGAGTGCGGGCGTTGTTTGGTTTATTAACCTCTGGCAACTGGTCTACATGGTGCCGCTGAACACTATAGCCGACACCGCAGCCTGAAAGCAAAAGAAACATTGCCTCGCTGAAGGAGCGATAATCGTTAACAGGCATGTAGGCACAGTTATTAATACGAGCGGGATTTACTTCAATAGGCTTTCCAGCGAATTGGCTAGACCTCATACTGGGTAGGAGTTCTTTATTGAACACTGCCTCATACGCTTCGTCAATCTCTTCTTTCAGTTCCGGGAAACGTTTTGTGTGCATCTTTTTATTGCGAAGCATCATCTCTTCATATGTTTCGCGACGTTCCTGTTCTGGTAGGTATTTCGCATATTTCATATAACTTGTGATGCTGGACAAAGTGCTGATTGATTTGTCAACGATTGAAGAAGTTGTCATTATGTTTTTCCTTTTTAATCTGTTTCGCCAGCGATAGGCTTTTTCTTGTTTGCGTCTTCTTCAAGCAGCCTTGTTTTAAGGTCTCTCAAAGATTGTCTGAAATTATGAGTCCCCACTTCCTTTATGTCCAAAGGTCTGTTTTTTTCAAGACCCTGTTCAGGCTCGGGGGAGGTTTCTGTTTTATCTTCTGCTTGACCTTTCTGGTTCCTCTTCTCTGAGAGGAACTTTTTATATTTATTCTTCAGATGGTCTTCTTGTTCTTTTTTTGTTGTCAGTTTTGCTTTGCCGAAGTTTGTTGTTTCTTCATCTTGTGGTAAAACCTGCATGTCAACCCTTGACAAATCAATGTTCATTGGATAGACAATTCCATCAAGACCGTTGCGGTTTTTAGCGATGAACATTTTGCCGGTATTTTCCATCTTATCTTCTTTGGTTCGGGCGATGGAACAGATGAAGTCAGCCACAAAACACTTGTTAAACGCCTCAGAGATTGACTCCATAGTAATGACTTCAGCATTGACGCCACTTCTGTTAGTCTGGCTGGCTGTGACCACTGGAACGTCATACTTCTGGGCTAGCCCTCGCAGGTCTTCGTAGATGCCTTCCAAGCCGTGTCGCAACTCTTGATTGTTGAAGCCGTTTTTCTCTGGACGCAACAGATCTGCATAGTCTACGATAATCATGTCTGGGTTGATGCCTCTTTGCCGTAGGCGCTCTAGGTGATTTTCAATTGTGCGAACAGATGCCGACTTCGTAGGATATTCCTTGATTATCAATTGCCCTGGGATATGGAGGATGGTCTGCTTAACAAGGTCCTTCTGCGTGTGCAGCCTGTTAAGTTGAAAGCCCGTAACACAGGAATCATAACGCTGTCCGACTACTCGGTCGGCGAGTTCCAAAGTATAATGGATCACCGTATTGCCCTTGGCGAGCGCTCTCGTTCCAAAATGAACTAGAGCCATACTCTTGCCCGACCCAGTGCTTGCGATGACTACGCCAAGTTCTCGTTTACCGAGACCTCCCTTGGTAATCTCGTCAATCTCGTCCCAGCCGGTAGTAATGGGTCCGCGAACTACTTTTTCATAACGCTCTTCAAAGTCTTCAACGAACTCGTGTCCGAAGTCGTTGCTTTCGCCCAATAACATCGCGTCATTGATTACTTTGGAGATTTGTTCAAAAGAAGAACTTTGAAGCAGGTTCACGCTCTTGAGAATAGCCTCTTTTAACTTCTGTTTGCGGCAGAAGTCAAGCGCCTTTTCCTTGACATAACCAATATCTTCGCTGTCTATATCTTCGGTCTTAATACGAACCAGTAGATCTCTTACTTGCTTCTGGACAACTTCCGAATAGTCTTCCATTTCAGTTCGCACCACTGAAGCCATAATGCTCAATGTCGGATGAACTTCATACTTAGACTTGTAGTCAAACACTAGCTGCGTAAATGCTTGAAGATACTTAAGTTCTAAATAACTAACATCTAGAACCTCGGTCATCTGGTTGGCGAAGGGGCGGTCATACAGGATTGCCTTTACAAGCTTTTCCTGAAAGGATTTGCCAAACTTGCTAAAAGTCTCTTGCTCTCTATTGATTAGAGGAGTTGCGGTCATTGGGTCCATCCGTTCATCGTATCAATCATCTTTTCAATGTTCACGTTTAAAATACCATCTTTAATCATCATAGACCTAATCGTTGTCCTGTTTAACTCTGAACCAGTATTTTTTACTGCCCAGTCTAGGTCGCTCATTCCTTCTAGTGAAATGTTCGTATTGTATAATTGCATTATATCATAGTTCGCTGCGACTGTCTCTTTATTTTCTAATATTTTTTGATATACTTTTCCCGAAGTTTGTTCGGCGAAGGAAACGAGGTCTTCAGGGGCATAGCTTTGTTCTTCGGCTAGGAAGGGAAACTTTGAGATTACAGTCTTTGGACCGATGCCCTTGATGCCGTCAATGTTGTCTGACTTGTCGCCAATCATGGCTCTTGCTAGTGCGAAGTTATTGGGGTGGATTTTGTGTTTTTCCAGCACCCTAGGCACAGTCAAGACTTCCTTGGCTATCGGGCGATAGAGGATTGTATCTTGGTCGCATAGTTGGATAAAATCCTTATCAGAGGAGACGATGACCTTCTGGTAGTCTTGGAAGTCTGCGCTCTCTCGGCAGACCCATGCGATTACATCATCTGCTTCTTGGTTGTCTAGTGCGAGTTGGATTACGGGCATTTGTTCCAGATATTCAATGAGGCGGAACTGCTGGTAGAGACGATTCTTTCGCTCGTCATCTGGATTGGACATTTGGAATTCTCGGTTTAGACGAGGTGCCTTCCTGCCCTTCTTGTAGTTCTCGTTCATCTCTTTGCGTTTGGAGGAGTTAGATGACCCCTCCCAGCAGATTACTACTTTGTCTGGTTTTGTTTCCCGAATGTTTTTTTGGAGTGACTTTAAAAAGCCTGTGAGCCCGCCGATGGGGTTGCCTTCACGGTCAACCTGTGGGACAAGAACCCATGACCTCGTGAAAGTGTTTGCGCCGTCTATAATTAGAACTCGTTTTTTGCCGGTGTTATTAACCATCGTTGATGCCTCTAAAATCTAATGTCCCTGTGCCGTATTCAGCAGTGAAAACAGCCTTCTTGATGCCTGCTTCGCTGATTGCCTTTTGACACATTTTACAAGGACAAGACATTCCTGGCTGCTCGTTGCGACCCTTGCGAGCCACATAGATTACTGCACCCTGGAGTTTATCTTTGTCTTTTACCCGATTGATGGCGTCCATTTCAGCGTGGATGGAGCGGCAGAACTTATTGCCGTTTATTCCTGTGGAAACGGTTGCTGGGTGTGTCTTATATCTGTTCCTGCCTATCGCAAGCACATTTCCGCCTTTTACTACCACTGCAACATGTCGGTGCAGTAGTTCTTCGCTATATTCATTACCATCAATTTGCCTAAGTGCTAGTCTAAGGAACTTGTTTCTAATGTCATCTTGCCGCTCGGTCAGCGGCTGAATCGGGTCAGCGGCATCCATTGGCTACTCCCCTAACTAAACTAATAATACACCAGTTTGGGCTAGGAGTCAACATTTTCTTCTGCAACTTTTAAAACAGTTTCTTGATCTAGGATTTGAAGCACCCGTGCCTTGAACTTCTCATCCTCAAGCATTTTTAACCAAGACCCACCTTGGAACTTCTTGGATAAAGTGCCGTCTTCAAACTCTAGCGTCTTCCACGCACCCGCACCCTGAACATAGTCAGAGGTTTTGATGGCGTCTAGCCAACTCTCTTCATCTTGGATGCCGACTTTGTTGCCGCCCCATAGGATTTGAAAGTTGCACTTGCGACCCTGGGTTCCTCCACGAGATTTCTCAATCTTTGCCATGACAGATGAGCCGATGCGTTCGCCAAGTGAGTTCTCAATAAAAGATGCTCGGGCTTTGCGACCAGTAAGCCAGATACGCAAGGTATAAGCATACAAAAGGGCTTTTCCGCCAGGGGTGAAATAAGGGGTAGTTAATGCCTCGGCTGGTGTCTTTGGGATGTTGACCCGAAGTTGATTAATCACCAAAAGGGAGTGTTGACCTGCGTTGAGCGGGTTTAATAGTCGTTGAAGACCTGAACCGCAAATCTTTGGCTTGCGGAGCATGCCCCCGGCATTTGGATTCAATGCCTCTGATTCATTATCTGCATCGCACGGAGTAAACGCTAGACTATCCCATACAAACAGCACTTGGTTTTCAGTCTGTGCAATGACGGTATCAATAGTGTTAAAAACAAATTCTACCGAAGTTGCTGGGATGTAAAGAAGTTTCTCTAGATCAACTCCCGACTTCTCTAGGAAGACTGCATCAATGGCTGACTCTGAATCAAAATAGACAACATCCATTCCCATCTTTTGAGCATTAACAGCAGCCTGCACCGCCATGTAGCTCTTGCCCGTGGCTTCAAGCCCGGCTATCTCTGAAATCTTTCCTACCGGAATCCCTGCTCGGGTCCCCTGTTTGATGATGTTGTCCAGCCAGCGTGAGCCAGTTGGAATCCATTCAGTAACAGTTGAAGGATCATTCTCGCCAAGATTATATGATATCTCTGCTTTTTTGTTCAGCATATCCTTCAATGCTTGAAGGTTACTATGCGCCTTTTTTGTTCTTGTAGCCATTCAACTTCCAGTGGTTAATAGGAAAGTGAGACACCCAGTTTATCCATGTTTATTACTTATGGATGGGCTGTGCCTCCCCGTGCCCTTGTTGCTTTTTACTTAGCTAAGAAGTTCATTAAAAGCGTCGTCAATATCAGTTACCGCTTCAGTAGTAGTGGTAGCACTGGTATCGTTGTTCCCGAACTTAGAAACTTCGTTGCTGCCTTCTTCGGCAGTAGCTTCTCCGCCAAGAGTCTCTTCAAGGACTGCGGCAACTTCAGCCGTGGTCTTACGTTCAAAGAGGTCGTCAAAATTAGGCATTGACTCTACAAGCTTATTAATCTCGTCATCAGTCGCTGCCAATGCACTGGTCTTGCGAGCAGGGCGCACATCAGTAGTGGGCCAGCTTTGACCAGCAGCTTTGCCGTAGTCAATGCGAAGGTCGGTGCCTTCATGAAGATCGCTGATGTCGCCATACTCTGGGTCAAGAACGATACCGAGAAGCTTCTCGTAAGTGGTCTTGGAAAAGCCCCAAAGACGAACGCCCTTGTCTTCTTCTCCGCGAACCACGACAGGAGCAAACACCCGCATCTTGGCGAAATAGTTACGGGCGAGGTTCTTTTCCTCGTCAGTCCCGTTCCAAAGTTGATTAGCAAACGAGCACACAGGGCAGTCGTCGTCATAATTCCGCTGAGGGCACAAAAGATTAGTGCGCTCGTTTGCGCCTAAGCCATAGTGAAAATGGAGGTCACGGAAGGGGTCTCCATCTGCTGGAGCTACAAGGCGAACAGTTTGAGTGCCGTCCTGTGGCTTCCAGAAGGAATCGTTAGTTCCCGAGTTCTTGGTAGTGAGCTTGTTATACTTCGCTCGCATCTTTTCAATATCGATAGCCATCGGCATATCCTTTCCTGCTGCATTTCACGCAGCTTTGTTGTTCTATCGCCGAGGAAATCCCGACTTTGTTTTTCTCTATAATCCTAATATACAGGAGGTCATTGGGGCTGTCAAGTAAAAAAGTGATTTATTCTTCTTTTTTATTTTCGCCGACCAAATCAACCACATCGTCTGGTCCTTCTTCCGTAGTATATTCTACCTCAAGAATAGAGTCCAAGTCAACCTTTACTGCGCGAAGCTTTCCGCGGAGGGTGAGAAGGACGGTATTCTGGTATTTTTCCCAATCAAGTCTCAAGTCCTTGCCTCGCTTCCCATGCTCTTCCTCAATCGCCGCATTAAGACCGTTGATCGTGTAAAGGGTGTTTGTGCTCTTCTTTCTGTGAAGGCGTAGTGTAAAATATGGCGTTTTGGTAAACTTGCCGCCATCGGGCTCAGTGTTAAATGTTATTACTCTCTTTGAATCATCTTCGGTATCCCGAAGAACAAAGACGTGCTTGTTCGTTAAAATATAGGCGTCTAAAATCGTGTTGATTGCTTTCTGTAGCTCTTCATCGCCTCCGCTAACAAACGCTGCTAATAGAACTCCTTTTCTCCTGTTGTCTGCGTTTGACATTCGTCATACTTCCTCCGTCATAAGTCGTAGAGTAAGTAGTAGGCAAAGTGTTTAAAGAGGTCTAGGTCGCCTGTATTTCGCTTGTATAAGACACCCTCCATATGCGTGTGCTATCTAGGTCTGCCTCATGGATGCTGAACGCATTATTAACCCCTTTTTGTTCCTGGGTTTTCATGAACTCTTTTATCTTTCTGAAAAGGCTCCCGTCTTCTTCCAACTGTTTTTTTGGGACGCCGAAATAATAGTGGCGAGTAGTTGGATGAGCTAGGGTGAAAAAGTCGCTTGGGGCGCTTTCAAAGTCAAATGCAGCAAGTGAGCAAATCCTTGCGCCCGTTGGAATCTCGGTTGGGATGTGGACAGCAGATTTGACATGGTTAAAGTAGTTAATCATGGAAAAGTTCGCAACAATGTAACTGTGAAGGTATTCTTCATACTTTGCTACGGGAATGTTCTCCAACATCTCTTCCACTTTTTCAATATCTGCTACGAAGAACCTTTCCATTAGCCCTGAACGGGTCAACTCTTGGAGTGCGCCGAATGCGAGGTTGTGTTGGGCAGTTTCTCGTGTTGATAGAGTAAGAAGAGAAGGGACCATATAAAATACTGAAATGGTAGCATCTTTCTTCTTGAGCATCTCAATCGCTCTAAGCAAGATACCGTTTTCAGGCACGCCGCCGTATACCACAAAAAGAGCGTCGCAGCCCTTGGGTGCTTTGCCGCGGAACGCGCTCTTGATGGTTGATTCAGGAAAGCCTGCTTCGTATTCTTCCATAGTATCCCCTTTTTTAGGAATATCAAGATGAATGACGGTATAGTTGTCGTCTTTCTTAAACTGATTTAATGTTTGGGTGACTGATTCGCCTACCCCGATTACAACTCGCATAGAAAATCCTCTAAATGTTCATTTTTTTAAGATTACCAAGGTTGTGCCCGGCGGAGACGTTAATCTTGAAATCTCCCCATTTTGTTGCCTGAATAGTTTGGATAAACTCTTTTAGAAGGGGTTTGTCCTCTACGGAAAAGTCTAGCACAACGCTGTCGTGTATTAAAAAGGCAATATGGGTCTTGGTAGCATATTTGTCTAGTAGGTCGTTGAGCCTAACTGCTGCGTTCAATGTCATGTCTGCGGAGGTTGACTGAACGAGGAAGTTTAAGGCGTGATACTCGTCTGCTGGGATGGTTCTGTGGAAATCTGTTCTCACTGTCTTGCGGTCCCAATAGCGGTCAAGTAAAGTTTCTTTATCATAGAAGGTTTCAAGCACTTTTCCGTATTTGATAATTTTAGGGTGCCGAGAACCGTAGAGCCAGGCGAAGAAGTTCGTCTTTGCTTCGTCTCTCGTGATGTTTCCGTCAAATACGTTGTCCACATTCCACTGATGAACATCCACAGTTGGCTGCTCGTGACCTAGCATACCTAATAATACACGAAGTTCTGCTCCATTGTAATCAAGTTCTATAAAAAAATCATTTTTTGGTTTAACGGCTGTTCTTAACTCTTTCTTGAGGGTCAGTATCGGGAAGCATCCCTTATTCGTAGTTAAACGACCTGTTCTTGTGCCGAACTGGTTGTAGTTGACGAACGGGGCAGATGTTCTCATCAAGTTTGACATGTTCCTGATTGTCTTATCTGACGAGACTAGCCACTGAGGGGCAATCTCCATGTTGACCCGTTGTGTCTTAATGCTGTCTAGCAGTTTTGCGACTTCTAGCAGGTGGTCGTAATTTGTTGGTCTTTCGTAATTTTCCAAGACGTATTCTGTAACCCTGTTCTTAACCTCACACAACTCCTTAATGTCTCGCTCTGGAACCATATCCCAAATGCAGTTATTTCTCATATCCACTTTTGCGATTTTAAGGGCTCGGAGGTGTGCTTTCATTTTATTAGATGCGTCTTCCCATTCTTCCCTTAGAAAGTCTGGACAGATGTTCTGGATTGTTTCTCCGTTTGTGTATAGGGACGCATACTCTTTGTTTCCGTATTTCTCAAGATGAGGGGAATACTTCCATGTTGCTTTGCTTTTTTTGATTGTTTGCCGAATTTCGGCGTCGTCAAAGATAAGGTCGCCGTCGTGATATACGCCAACGCAATCTAGTTTTTCGTCAAGTGTTTGGAAAAACACACTACCCTTTCGGTTAGAGGATGTTCTTTTGTAAATGTTGGGCGGCGAGGATGAACGCTGCCTCTTCACTTACTCCCTCTTTACTAACTCCATTATAATACACATCATACAGTTCGCGCAAGCCTTTTTTATTTCTTTTATGATGCCCCGCTGAACGGGTCTCGTAAAGGCGGCAGTAGTAAAGGGTTTTTATCATCCATAGCCAACCATACTCTCCGTCGTTTACATCAAAGATGCTGCCTGCGACCATTTGTCTCAAGGTGGTGCCTGAAGAAGTGGAACAGCCGTCGTCGGATAGAACGGGCTCAAAAGCGTGCGGCTGCTTCTCTACGAAGGCGTTATACATGGTGAGTAGGTAAACCTGAAGTATTCCTATGTCTAAGACGAGCGAAGGGTAGAAATTATTCTCATAATATGCCTCTAATATTTCGTCAGAGGTTGGGTTGGTTATTTCAAGGCTTTGTGCCATGTATTCTTGACCCTTGGTTGAGGAAATATCAAATATAAGTCGCCAAGGTGCGTTCTGGTCTATGAGGAAGCCATGCTGGTTGGCTACATCGGCAAAGAACTCAAAGCTCCCGTCGTGGACGTAGCGTTCCCCCTTTGGGAAGTCTAGGTCATGGGTAGCGTCTTCCGAGGTATCTATTATTAGACCCGAAACGTAAGGTGGACAAAAGCTGCTATCAATGAAGCCTGAGCGGGTGACTGGAAGGAAGTTTGAGGTGTCTCTGACGAAGTAGGCGAACTCACGAAGGAAATCACTGAAGGATTTAATACCCCGTTGCTTCTGTGGGCTGGCTAGATACTCGTTTGTGAACAAAGGGTAGACGAGCGAGTTCATATGCTCGTTGTATAGTTCATCGGTGCTCTCCCAACAGCGGGTGGCTTGTAGGTTGAAGAACGGGCTGTCGGAATGTATTCTGCCGTCACTCGCAAGATTCCTCATTCTAGCCGTCATATCGTCCCATGCCTTGTTCACGAAGTTTTGAGCGTAGATGACTCTCTGGTCTTTGGCAAACCTCATTTGAGCGAGATTAGACTCTCTCAACACCAATGGGACACCGCTTGGGCTAGTTCTTCCGTATTTTTGATTTTGCCCGCGGAAATTAATCTGGTTGGGAATCATCCCTTCGTGAAATACGAGTTCTTGATAATCCTTTTTTGCGACAAACGACTGGAGCGCACCTAAATCGTTGGTGCCGGTAGTGTTTATTCTAAATGGGTCTTTTTGCTGTGCCATGCGCTATCCCTTATTTCCCGGCAGACGTAGGCGAGGACTTAACTCCGTCACTCTTATCTTTCGCTTTATCCTGATAGTCGTTCTGCCAGATGCACTTAAGTTTTGTATTATATTTGTCAGCACTTATCTCGTGAGTAACCTTGGCAATGAAATAATACCCGCCAATTTTAAGCTTGCGCGCAACATCTCTTCCTAAACCAAATTCAGCGTTGATGAATACGAGAGAGCCTTGCTTAAACAGAGTATTCCCTACAAGAGTTATCGTCGCATCTTGTGGGATAGCGAGGACAGAAATCTTGTTCCCGGTGGAAGCACCTGCCATATTAATAGCGTGCATATACTTGTTTTCCTGCTGGGTGAAAGAAAATGATTTTACAAGACCACGGTTGGCTCCTAATATTAAATGATATATGCCGCGATCTAGATCTCCATCGTAATCTCCTGTCCCGCTAAACCCTTCTCGTGAAAGGATGATAATGTGATCGTTGTAATCGTATTGGCTTGTGCGTTCGGGCATGGTCCTCTCTCTAGGCGCATCTTTGAACTCCTTATCGTTTTTGTGATACCTTGTTCCCTTCTTGAACTTTGTGGGGGTTGAAAAGCTAGACTGGTAGAAGCTATACCCTGTAGCATTGGCGGGCTTACGAGGGGCTGCGAGCGTGTCGCTGTTCAGTGCTGGCTCTACGAGCAGCTTCAGTAGATCACCGATAAATTCCCTAAGAGGGTATGAGCTACGTTGGGGCTTTACTATCCTGTCTAAAAACCACGTCTCAAAAGAAACAAGCGATATTGGTATCTCCGCAATGTTGTATGCTGCCTGCGGCAGACCAGAAGCCAACTCAGGAATCATCAAATTTCCGAGCATCAGCCCTTTCTTGTTATCTACGCTGTTGTCTGCTAGACCAAACACCTTGTCTATAATATCGCCGAGGAACATATACCTAACTAGTGTGGTATTATCGCCGGGGGTTGATCTGCCGAGGGTGGAGAGGTGGTTTTTGTTGAGGTTTTCCATACCCTCCTTACGCTTTTCTGGATCTCCTTGCTTTGCAACGCTCTGGACTTTGTGATGGATTCTCGCAGCGCCGGACGTTTTCATGCGGGATTCTCGTCTTGAGCGACCCCCGGCGGTGCTGACTTTGAACCGTTTTCGCTCGCCTACCGACCTCTTGTCCCCAGAACCTCTGATCCCTAGATAGATAGAGTGAACCCTGAGACCATATATCTTGTTGCTCTCATCTAGAGCTTTCAAGAGAGCGGCATATCGCCAACCTGTGGTATACGAAGAAACCTTTGCCGCTATTGCACTTGCATTCTTTAAAAACTTCTCTGCATTCTCAAGCTCTCCTTTCTTTTCTTCCAGTTTTGCTATCTCTACCCCTATTCGGTGATAATGCACGTCCAGCCTTACTTTCTTAGCATACAACCTATAAACAATTCTCTCTCGGTCCTCTTTACCCCATTCTCCTGATTGCTTGCTCAATGTTTTTAGGATATACGATCCGGGCGCTAAATCCTTCCACATCCGTTTATTTCCGCCTGGCTCCAACATAGAGCCAGGTATTTTCGTCGCGGCTGGTTTTGGACCGCCCGTCAGAATATTATACCCAGGTCCAGAGAAGGCGCTGTCTGAGCGAGCAACATAACTTATTTTCAAAGTGGCTTGACCCTCTGCTCCAAAAGTTAAGTTATACTTTGTCATCTCTAAAATAATAACTTCTTGCGAGCCTTTGACAAACTTCTGTATTTCTTTTGTCCTTCTGCTACTTGAACTACCATCTGTTGTTGTAGTAGCCCAACCAATAATTGCTTTCATCCTAGAGGCAGCCGGCGAAACTGTAGGACCCCTAGACTTGGCAGCCATCTTGGCGAGTATTGCCTTTTGTTCCATTTTAAGCTCATTTATTCTTCTTGTCTTTTCTTCCGTAGAAGCGTCTTTCGCCATAGTAGGTCTGGGGCTATCCGGGTCCATAATTGGCACCAACAGTTCAACATAGGGACCAGAGGCAAGATCAGAGATACTTTGGAAGAATATTTCTACCTCGGCTGTCATACTTTTTTCACCTGGGTGGTTTGTATGTTGCTCATAGGTAAAAGATTTTAACCCTACTGCGCGACCTTGGGCGGATTCCAAGAACGAAGCAGAGGTTATCCCTTTTTCCTTTGATGAGGATTTGTAGTCTTTTACTACTTTCCTATCTCCCTTGATATAGTTACCGAAATAGATCAGTTCATCTTGCAATTTGCCCTTGCCGTCCACCATGGGCATATACATCTTGATAGAGGGGATAAGAGCCGACAACTCTTGAGTCGTCGCGTTTAGGAATGACTCTGCGCCAGTTACCCTGTTGCGGTAATTCTCAATCTCGGAAGAAAGCATGTTTATTGGGATAAGATGGTCAAACTGCTTTAAAGGACGTTTGGCAACATCGGCTCCGAAGCGGCGGGCTGTGAGCAAGTCCATGTTTTCCAAGAGAAACTCTTGCTCATTCAGACGGATTCTGTTCGCTGCCTCCGCTGTATCTGCCGCAATTGGCTTTTTCTTCTCTACGCCCATGTTACACTCCGTATGCTCTTAAGACAGATTCCAAGGGCATAGGTATGTTCACATTGTCTCCAATGTTTAAATCAGAGTCCATTGCAACCTTGTTAAAGAAAGCAATAACCCACCAATAAGATGGGTCTTCATAATATTTTGAAGCGAGTTTATAGAGCCGGTCGCCGTGCTTCCAAGGCAGACTCACCACCTCCATTCTACTTATTTCATCAACTGTTGGGTAAAACATTTTACCAGTAGTATAGTGGGTCATTTGTTTTAGACCACGTTCAGCTAAGTGTGCATCAATATAGCCATCATCGTTGTTGATTATCTTATTTCTTCGGTCATATCTAGAAAACGACATTATGCACGCCCACCAGCACTTTGGCGATCACCAGCAACCATTCCCATTTTTTGTTCGTTGGCTTTCTTGACCGGAGCTTCTTTATCTTTTTGTTTTTTAGTCTGAGGGGCAGAATTGTTCGCAGGGGTTATAGCGCCTGCGACCATTTTATGAGGGAAGCCATCACCGCCGCGGAAATTCCCATCTTTGTCCCAGCCAAGATCGTGTTCGTGAAGCACCTTAAAGTTGAAATCCAGTTCGTATTGCTTAGGGTACATTTCAATGCGAGAACCCATCGTTTTTATAAAATATCCAGCCTCGTCGCTTGGATTTAAGCTGAACTTTGCTATAAACCCCAAAAGACCTGTATCGTTGGTTGAGTGAGATATAAGATTGGCGAGCTTTGTTCGTATCAAAGGAGGGGAAGTGATAGTAGAGACACTGACCGAGCCCTTTTTACTGTTAGACTCACTTTCGCCATACTCTGGATATAGAAACTTCTGCAACATCCCTGTGGCTCTGAGCAATTCCTTCGCGTCATCTTCATCTAATGGTGTTATTTTCAATCTTGCTGTTATCTCTCTCATTGTGTTCTTATACACAGTGATGTCGTCCATGCGACCATATACCGATTCGTTATTTACATTCGTAGTGAAAGAATCATCAAAAGAAGAAACAGCAGCAGGCAGGCGAACCAAGTGACCTGTTGGGACGTGAACGAACTCAACATAAAGACCTGCCGCCATGAGGTCGCCGGGTCCAGCGCCTGGTTGTCCGCTTGGGGTGGCACCTTTCAGCCCTATGTATCTAGACATCTATATTCTCCTTATGTCGTAGCGAGATCGTAGCGTTCTTTGACTAGTTCTGTAACGACTTCGCCTAGTTCCCGCTCATTTAGCATTAGTTTAATTGTTTTCTGCTCACCTGACTTCTTCTCCTTGGAAGAGTTTGCCAAACCTATTGCTTGTAATATCTTATCTACAATGTCCTCTTTTCCACCTGCTTCGGCTGTAACTCTAATTACTTGGTCTACTAGTCTTTCTAAGTTTTCAATAGATCCCGAATCTATCTCAACAGAGGCTTTAACGAGACCTTGTATCCCGTCAATCGTTGTCTGTAGAGTGGCTGCGCCTGCGAGGCGCTCGGGAGAGAGAAGGTCTTCCATGGTTGAGGCGAAAGCCCACATTCCAAACAAAGTGAGAGGGTTGGCGAAAGACAAGCCTAGCAATAGAATGCTAGACGCGAGGGCACCGAAGGAGGCAGCGAGCGAATATACAGAACTAACACTAAACGACGAGATCATCGTCATGATGTCTGTTAAGACATTGCCTCCGCCAGAGGTCAGAGTTGATAGAGCTAGCCCAAGAGTGGTGATTGATACGGCAAGAGAAACGAGGGCAGCAAGACCTGCGCCAAAGACAAGTGCGCCGATGCCAGACATCATGACCGCGCCGAGGGTGCCGATGGCGAGGGTTAGTGCGCCGAGGGTCAAAAGCCCCTTAAGTACAGCGCCGAAATCAACCGATGCAAAGGCTTGGAGGCTTTTAGCAAATATCCACATGGCACCGCCCATTAGCGCCATCGCCAAGGTCCCTAAGAGTACCTTTGGATTACCTAGTACGGTTAAACCTGCTGCGAGCCCTGTAAGTATCCCTCTGACGCCTGCGCCGGATGGGTCTAGTTTTCCGACTAGTGACATAATTGCTAGACCTGGGGCTGCGAGAAGAAGACCTATGCCTGCGGGTACTAAATTGAGTGCTCCAAAAAGGACGGGTGCCATGCCTAGTGCGGTTAAACCTGCTGCGAGCCCTGTAAGTATCCCTCTGACGCCTGAGCCTGTTGGGTCTATTTTCCCGACTAGTGATATAAGTGCTATGCCTGGGGCTGCGAAAAGAAGACCTATGCCTGCGGGTATTAAGTTGAGTGCTCCAAAAAAGACGTTCTTTCCTGCCATCTCTTTGAGACCTTCGCCTAGTGACTTGAGTGTGTCGCCAAGGCTTGTGCTGGTTTTATTAAGTTCCGGGGCGGCATCGCTTACTGTTTCTGAAGCCATGCCGAATATACTTTTTATTGAGGAAAATGCGCCAGTCACTATGGATTTAAGTTTCATAAAGGTTGCTGCTAAAAGTACAAGACCTGCGGTGGCGGAAACGAATACGATGATACCCTTGCCAAAGCCACTAAATAAGTTTCCGAAGGCATCATCTACTGAAGAGAGGATCTCACCTATCTTTGAAAATGCTTTTCCCAAACCAGAGAAAATATTAAAGACCGGAGCAAGAGACACTGACCACTCAGCCCAGTGCTTCGCGAACCAGTCAAATGTGTCTGACCAAGCACCCTTAATCATACCTATCCCTGATATGAACGCATCAAATATGGGCATAATGACTGTCTCAATAATAGTTATTCCAAGACTCAATACAGGCATAAACGCAGTTAGAATCTTTTGCCCTATCGCAGTAAGTTTATCACCCATGGTCTGTAAGTTTTTTGCCATTTCGGCAGCAGTTTCCTGACCTTCAGTTGCTTGCCTGAACTCGTCTTCTGTCCCCAGCATACGAGAAGCTATAGAAACATCTACACCCATCATTTCGGCTACTGCTTTTTTCTCCAGACGAGACATTGTTTCAAATGACTTGCCGGTCATCTGGAATTGATCCCTAATCATCTGGATTCTCTTTGTGGGGTCTTGTTCATTCATCATGGCTACGGCATTAAGATTTAATCCCATCTGTGCATTTAGTTTGCCGACCCTAGATGCAGCATCCTCAAAAGTATCAAACCCTTCTGCCACCTTGACAAGAGTGTTTATCTCGACGCCGAGGGCGCGACCTTGTTTGGCTAGTGATTTAAATACTTCGCCGCCATTGTCACCGAACTCGGCAACTGTCTCTTTCACGCTTTCAAAGTCGGTCGCCATCTTTTTAGCGCTGACGCCGATTTTTTTGGAGAGGGAGACAAGAGAATTGGAAAAGTTGATAGTTTCAGCCGCAGACTTCCCAAGAGTTTCCATCATGACGTTGGATATATTAGCAAACCCTTGCGCTCCGATACCTGCCTTCTCAAAAGCTATTGCTTGCGCTCCCATTGCCTGAGCTTGAGCGGCTGAAAGCGAAGTAAAGCGGGGGAGAGTTGACGCCAGAGCCCCCATTCCTGCTCGGGCGTCTTCCATGGTTGCGCCAAGACCAGCAGAACTCTCCCAAGCGCCCATCATTGCGTCGTCAAACTGACCTACAAGACCTGTGTCTTTCCCTAACCCTTTTAGGGCTCCGTCAAGCTGGACCACACTTTCTAACAGATGAGCAGCGATGCCATCTATACTAGTCCACATCCCGAGTTGGGCGCTTAATGCAGCTTTAGCCTTGCCAAGAGTTTTATTAATGTTTTCGTATTGTTTAGCCTCTGCCTCTCTTGCCTTACTTGTTCTCTCTGCCGCTTCTGCGCGGGCAAGGTCATGCTTCGCAGTTTTAAGCGCCTCTTTAGCAGCGCCCTCATTTAAATCTTTATGTTTTCCTAACTCTACAGTATGAGCTTGGGCAATTTTCAGTTCTTCTTGCAGGGCATTTGCAACAACACCGCCTGACTTGGCGTCAGACAGAGCCTTCTTCAATTCCAGAACTCTCTTTAGTTCATTTTGAAGATTTTGTGCTGCCGCGGCAGCCGCCTTAAGTTGTTCTGGTGTCTTGTCGTCAGCCATCTATGTCACCTACTTGATAGGCCAGGTAATACCAGTTTCTTTCTCAAACTTCTCAATTGAAACTCTTAGAAGCTGGCGGTTCTTGAAGGTCATTGGGCTATCTAACCCGTATTTCTTTACTGCGTTCATATATCTTTTTTCGCCGACTAACGTATCAACGAAACGACCGACTTCAAGCCTGTTTCCCTTAACTCTTACGGGAACCTTCATGCCTCGGAACATCTTCTCAATAAGGTATTGGAGCCATGCTCCAAAGACCATCATCATATTCTCATTAAGCTCACCTCGTCGGTTTGCGCCTAGATCAAACTCAACATCTGAAAAGTCGTCAGGGTTTTTCATTACTTATACCTCATATTAACCAGTGTTATAAATAGCCGTTGATACAAAAAGAGGAGGCGTTTACCTCCTCTTAGACTTGGATGAAGCCTTCTTCTGTGCGTCGTTTTCTTTCTTTATCTGATCAGCTAGGCGTTTTAAGAACCACCGACGTAACTTAATAGGCAGATTGTAAGCCTCAAAGAAGCTCCACCCTCCATAGTATTTAAGTTGAAAGAACTCTTCGTAGACTAGAGCCGCATACTCACTGTTTAGGCCAAAAAAACTCCGCCGTGAGCGGAACCTCAACCTCCTCCTCGTGTCCACATTCTCCGCATGAGAAGTTCTGGTGGAGGGTTAGATTTGGGGCGACTTTGGCATAGGTTTCGCGAATGGCTCTAGAATCTTTAGCAGGACAGGCGTTGATAAAGCTGGCTAGCGTTTGAGGAGTAGAATCACCAGCAACTGAAACGATGATTTGACGCAATTGGTCGGTCAGCATTGTCTCTCCAAGTTTAAGCTTCTTCTTTTGCTTCTGGCTCTTAATCATGCTCTGTTCATCTGTGCCATTAAGTAACTTGCACTCAACATCAATATTGAGCAGAGGGAGCGCGAACGTGAACGTCCCGTTATCAGTAAAGTTCACACCTTCAACGCCTTCACCTGTGTTTGGGCGCTTAGCATCTTCAAGTAAGAACTCATATTTCTGACGGGCTTCACATGCAGGGCAAGTAATAGTTGTATTATACTCACTACCGTATCCTGTAATGCGCGTTGCTATTAGAATAGCATTCTTGTCGCCGACCAAGAGGTTGTCTGCTTTAACTCTTTTGTTAACCATCACGCTTTCAATGAGGCGATCCAAAACAAGACCGTTCTTGATTAAAGACTGGGATGTAAGAATGTCTTCTTCTTTCGCAGTCATGAAGCGTATCTCTACACTGTCCTGCCCGTGAAGAGGATGACCTTCTCCATAGAAGCGACCACCGGATGGGAGTTCTACAAACTCTGTTGGAGTGCTCCAAGCTAGTGGGGAAGCCGAGGTATCTGGTCCTACGGCGACGGCAGGGGTTGACGTATCAACGCTAGGGGTGCTTGCCCCCAACCTATCATTATTATTTCTACTCATTATTTAAAACCTTTCTTAGCCTAAGCTAATACTTTTCTTTCTTTCGGTGCGGGGGGCGATTAAACCAGCCCGGTGCCCGTTTTGCCTTGTGAGTTGCCAGCGGCGGTAGTTACAAATTTTGAAGCGTCTGGGATTCTAAGCTCTGCCCAGTCATACTCAATACTGAGAGTAATCTCGGTTAAGTCTTCATTGTCATAGGCGAGTTCGCCATAATCAACCTTTGAAATCCAAGGGTTTTTTAGTTCCCAAGTTTCTACAGCGTTACCTTCGCCATCAATTTGATCTATTTCGACAAGACCGAGGTGATTGGTTGCGCTACTCTTACTCATCGTTGCTAAGATATCTTTACCAATCGCGCTTCCCGCTGCGCCAGGATTGATATATCCTGCTCCCTCTATGATTGCCAATATTGACTTTGCCATATCTGGGTTAACTGGGTCTACGACGGTTACGTCAATTGGGGAATCCCAGGTCAATTTACCGGGATATCTAAACTTGTGATTTAAGAAGTCATGTTCTACTGGGTTGACAGAGAAGCTAGGCTTCTTAACACTCTTGACAACCCATACAGGCCATCCGCCGATGTTTAATATAAACCTAAATCCTCTTTTTGGATCTGAATTTGGTGCTGACCAAAAGATATCTGCCATTTTATGTTCTCCTGTTATTCCTTAGTATATATGAGCTAATCCCGAGTTTTAATCGTCAAATGACGCCCCGGAGTTTGTGATAACGAAATCTAGTGCGAAGAACTCTACTGAGCGAGTTGGCTTGAGTAGAATTTTAGCGTAGATAGCGTTGCGATCAACCATATCTGGTGTTGTTGTTGTTTCGTCCAAGATTAACTTGAAGTCGTCTAGACCGAACTGTGTCTTAACTCCGCGGAGTAGCGGCTCAGCCTGACCCTTGAAGCGATTCCAAGTTGTCTTGGTGTTTGGATCAAAGAGGAGGCGAGAAGCGATGAAGCTAATCTCTCTCTTCAAGTGAATCATTAAGCGGCGAACGTTAACTCGGTCAAGAGCAGATGGAGTGGCTTGTAGTGTCTTCTGACCGAAGATTACGATACCCTCTGCTGGGAACTTGGCGATTGGGTTAATGTTTGCCTCATAGAGGTCGTCACGGTCATCAGCAGTTAGACGCTTGGAAGTGTCTAGGACTGGAATGCCACCTGCACCTTCAGTAAGACCGCCGCGGGTAAAACCAGCAGGGGCAAACCATGGAGCCTGAACTCTATCGTTGTGAGAGTAGGCACCGAGAGCAGCAATAGAAGGTGGTGCCCAAAGTGAGCGACCTGCTATCGTGTCTTGGATGCGAACCCAAGGGTAGTAACAAGCAGCGTATGAACTATCAATCGCACGGTCATTTAGACTGTCAACTGCTGTGCTTACTGCCTTGTTGTTGCGAGATGCTTCAGAGTCGGCGTTCTCTGTATCTGCATCGTATACGTCTTCAATGTCAATAATTGCGATTGCGTCGCCTCTATTTTCAACGGTGGCAAGCAAGTGGTTTGTTACCGCTGGCTTAGTTACGCCTGGAATGGTAGCAACGTTGAATTGAACCTGTTCCGCATCAGAGCAAATATCAATGGCTCTTTTAATAGAGTGCAGTTCATAGTTTAATGTCTCATCTGTGCCGATATTTCGGTTGGCGAAAGGCTCGCGCTCTAGAATGTCTAGTCCGTCTGAACCGCCGTGGAAGACAGTTGAGAACTGATTGAAGCCTGCGGAGAGAACTTCCTTGTAGTCTTGCTCGCCTGCGCCGCGGGAGTTGTATGCTGTCTCGGCAGCGCGAGCGCCGCGGGCATAAGTAGCAGCCATGGCGTTAGCGTTGTAGACAACATCATCTAGGGAGAAGACCCAAGATGTAACTAGTGGTTGAGCAGTGCGTTGTGCAACATCAGAAGCCGCAGCAACATCAGTCGCAGTAAGGGGCATTGCCTGGGCGGGTGCTCTTAGATAGTCAACCACCTGTGCGTCAAACTTAGCGTCGGTGGATGAGCGACCTGTGTAGGCTCCCCAGTAGACGTTTTTCGTGCTTGATGCCGAACCTGCGTTAGCGGCGGCTCTTAGAGCCACTTCTGGCATTTTAATACTAGCTGCTAGAGCGGGTGCGCCAACATTAAAGGTTCCGCTGGTAGTGCCGTCGTGACCGCCCTGTGCGTGATACAGGGAGGCGTCGCCGCCAGTGAAAGTGCTTACTGCGGTTGCAGCAGAACCAACGTCGGCATAATCCTGTAGACCTGTTGAGCCAGACATGTAGAGCACATCGCGTGGCTTTGAGGGTCCGAATACGCCGAAGGGCAAGAGACTTGTATCTGTTGCGCCGCGGGCGACATCTTCATTTACCTCTACGCGGATGAGGTTTGAACGGTTGGCGTAAGAGCCTCTGATTGTGTTTGTGCGACTAGTTGCGTCAAACTCTTCGTAGCGATCACCGATCTTCTTGGAAATGTATCCTTCGGATGCTGGGTTGAGATTTAGGTTGTCAAAGCGTTCAACTACAACGGGGCGACTGTCGGTGTCGTTAATCTTGCGAATAACAACTGAGAACGAACCATATGGGTTAGCCTCACCGACAGGGGCTTTAACGTTTGAGACAGAGACCTTATAACTTTTCTGTAAATCTTCGCCGATTGAGAGGGCTTCAAGTCGGAATAGCTTCTGCATGTTCTCTGGCTCATAGGCAGAGAAGTTAGAACTAAGGTCTTGCGAGATGAACCAGCCTGTTCCGCCCTTTTGTCCGTCCTGACGATGGTCGCCGCCTTGGTGCCCGAGAGCACCGGCTTCCATTGGGACTATCATACCGACGAGAGGATCAGAACTATAAGCAACACCGGCATCAGCAAGATAGCCGCTGCTTACGTTGCGCTCATAGCTCTCACCCAAGAAGTAAGTCTTAGTCCCGGCTGAGATTGCACTGTTAACCAAGGTTGGATTGGTGTTGAACACCTTACGCATACCGCGAGCCGAACTTGGATTGAAGTTAAACTGCATCTTGTCAATTGTTGCGCCAGTGCTATCAACGACAGCGGCAGTGAACTTGCCATTAGAGTCTGACTGAATCATCGTGCAGCCTGCTTGAACAGCAGTTGCGTTGCGACTAGAACCCGAAAGAAGGACACGACCTTCGTTGCAGTAGAATACACCGGCAAGAGTACCGGTGACAGCAGCATTAGAAGAAGATGGAAATACCATCAGCCCCCAGGCACCTGCGCCGTCGGCGGAAATGCTGTTATCGGCATCGCCGACCGACCAGCCTGCGGAAGCAGCGCCGCCATCACTAGCGTCAGGGTGCTGACGACCTAGAAGGCGAACGAATGTTAGAGTTGGGTTATTTTTTAGCCATGCTTGAGCAGCAAAGACGCCGAATGTTGGAGCGGTCTTGTTGCCGTCTCTCCAGATGTCTCCAGTCTCGCCGCCAGCCAGTGGCTCGCCGAATACTTCAACAAATTCAGAAAAAGATGATACAGTTACAGGCTGCATCGCAGGACCTCTGCGTGCTCTGCCGATAACTAGTGGACCAGTTGCTGCGGGAGTCTGTGGAAGTTGTGAGTTATCAATCTCATTGATGAATACTCCGGGTGACACAAACTTAAATCTATTGTTCGCCATTTATTTATGTTCTCCTGTGAATCGCTTAAAGCTTTGTCCGATACAACCCATTAAATCAGGACTGTATCCTTTACTAAATAAATAGTATGTGTATTTTCCAAACTCCAAACTATATTAGGGTCTGAACTTATTCTTCTCATCTATGTGAAATTGAACCTCGTCCTGAGTCATTGTTCTTTCTCTAGGTAGTTTTATTTCTGCCGCTGTTTCTCTGAACACTGCTGTAGGCTGTTCTTCGTTTTTGTCAGCACCAATAATATGACCTAATACTTTTATTGTGACTGTCGTCTCAAACATCCTTTCATCTTCTGTGCCGAGATTCGTGGCATTGTTCTCTTGTGAGAAGTCAGGTTGGATAAATGATTCATATCTGTGACCCTCATGTTCTATAAAGAATGTATTCTGGGCTCCTGTGTTTGCCATGAACGGAACAGTCGCTTCATTCATTTGTTGAATATATTCGGTCTTGATCTTTATCTGGTATTCAATATCAAGATAGACGGGGATTGGGATGGTTGCGACTTCATAAACGACCTTTGTGTTTTCTCTTGGAAAGGTTTGTCTATTTTTATCTGTTTTAGTTGCCGATTTTCTGATGCTGTCGGCGTTGGCTCTGTCTCTTGTCTTGACTTGTTGAACTCTTCGTGCTACAGTAATAGAACCACCCATAGCATCTCTTACTGCGGGGACGTGTATTCCAGGCGCTAATATGCCTCGCTTACTTACGTCTTTTGTAATGCTGGTGCGTTCTATTGATATTACAGGATAGATGATGTTGTTGTGAACGTCGTGGGCGTCCTTGTTGTTTTTAGCGTGGAATGCTCGGTCTGCTGTGGCGAAGATAACTGGTATCTTCTTAAAGCCCTTATTCGTGTCGCAGTGGATGTTCATCTTGTCGTTGACGTGATTATACATCGCGAAATCAATATCTTCTAGGGTAGAAGGTAATAGCGGAACTCTGGATACCAGTTGTTCATTTGGTTTGGTTCTAACTGGCATCAAACAATCCCTCACGAGCCTTACGACATGCTACTTCTATCTCAAACTTTGATGAACCCTGACCGAAGAGTAGCTTAGGCTGTTTGATTTCTGTTATCTCATAGAACTTCTCATCAAAACAGAGGAAGTCGCCATGGCGTATATAGATGTCTTGGTCTTCTACTAGGCGTCTGCGATGGAAGCGGACGACCAAGGTGCTGTATCTGTCTACGCCGAACCGGTCGGCTATTGTCGTAGTGGAGTCATTCCATTCAACCATGGCGTAGACACGGATGGGAGGAAGAAAAGTCTTCTTTATTGCCTCTCCGTAGAGTTTATGATAATCTGTCTTCTCTAGGTCAATAGAATAATAAAGCACAGCCTGACCGACGACGGTCTCTATTACTTCGTCATTAATCTGTTTTACTAGGTCTTTTTCCTTTTGCCCCGTAAACAAAGGTGGTGGCGGAGCAGCAGGCTGTGACCATTCGTTTTTCTTAGCCATTTATATTACCCGACGTAGATGCCGTGAGGAACCTTGGTCAAGGTATCAAGGGTAGAGTTGTGTAGTTCAGCATCACCTTCGGCGAGCTTCTGGTATGTCAACTCGTCAAAGACTTCCTTAAGTTCGTCTCTTAGCGCTAGTTGTTCTTCTTTTGCTTCCGAGATTAGGGCTGAGCCGTTTAGTGTAACGTCGCTCCCTGGGATTGGAATGGTTGCTAGTTTGGAGCGAACCTGACCCAATGTCTCCTTGGCTAGAGAAAGAGCAAAGCGGCGTATCCATTGCTTCCCGATACTGTTTATCTTGTTATAAGGGAAGTTAGGGAAAGGAAGGGCATTCATGTTGTTGACGCCATCGGCACCATATTTGCGATCACCTTCCTCCGCATATGCTTCTTCAGCAACCTTAAAATAGAACCATATCTTATCTGGTGTGGTTGTAGTTGGAGTTGGGTATAGACGCAGGCGATTGTTTTTGAGTTCGTAAGAATAGTGAGAAGTTCTGACCTTAAGAGCGTGTTCATAAGCATTGGCTTGAAGTTGGTTCTGCCATACTGGGATCAACTCAAACTGTGAATCGTCAGCATACATGCCATAGGTTGACAAGTTACCTGCGCCGATTGGACCAGAGCCTCCGAAGAAGCGCCAGGTTGCTCTGGGTGTTTTATAGAACAACTGGTCAATTGATACTTTATTGTTGCCGACGGAGTTAGAGAATGATGCACCAGCAACAAGAGATGCGTCATACACTGCCTCCTGAAGATCGTAATCCTGTTGGTTGGCTACGATGTTAACAGAGGCTGAATAAACTCTTTGGTTTCCTCCCATTTTCGCTTCAGCCGAAACACCCTGTGCCACTAACTGGGGATAGGTGAATGTAAAGCGTGGAAGCTTAAGGGCTGCGTTGGTCTGTGGCGTTACGAACTCTCCGTCTTCGTCAAAGCTACCTGTTGTCCCGCCGAGAAGATCAGAAAGAACATTCTTGGCTTGATGAGTGTTTAGAAGATACGAATACTCTAGACACGCTTCTTCGTAAGAGTTGTAAACGTTGGAAGGCGTTATCTCTAGGTTTAAAACATTGCCTCCTAGTTTATTATAAACATAGGCAACTTGGTCTACTGCACCGCTAATGAAAGAAGTTGAGTTATATATCCCATAGGCTAATGTGCCGACGACATCGGCATGTGTTCCTGTTGCCGGCAACACTACCGTGCTTGTGTTGCTTTTTGGATCTAAGCTAATTCCCATTTATTATGTTTCCCGAGATGTTGAAATCAGATACGGGCGAAGCGCCTCTTAATAAGTAGTTGGGCAAACAGGAAGGAGGACTTCTGTTTTCATCTCTTATTTTACCCCCAATAAGCAAAAAGCCCCGCCGAAGCGGAGCTTAATGCCAGTAATGTTCTTTACTTACTTGGGATTAACCGAGTAGGTTCTGAACAACAACTAGACCGTAGCAGTCAGGTAGGACCATCTTCTTGGCGTAGCGAGTCATCACGCCACGACGTGGCACGAAGTCTTCGGTTCCGAAGATGGTGGGAGTGACCTGTAGTGGGACATAAGGAGCGTATACATAACCGCTCTCTAGGAATGCACTACCACGGCGACCGACTAGGATCAATGAGCGAGGGAAGTAAGGATCTACGAATACATCCATCTTCTTGCTTAGTGAACCAGCCTTCATGGCACCCCAGGTGCCCTTGTCAGCGTCTACTTCAACAGAGGCACGGAAGCCGCTGGTGAATTCTAGAATGCCTGCAACTTCTGGTCCGCAGACTAGGAAGTTAGCACCACCACGGAGGGTTTTGCGGTGCATAGCAGCACTGAGATCGTTAATGGTCTCTAGTAGAGTCTCATACCATTCAGAGATGGTACCAGTGAAGTCGCCTTGAGTGGTTACACCACCAGTTTGACGATCAACAAAAAGACCAGAGCGACGTGACCAGTGAAGGGTACCAGCGGTGGCACCGTTTACGAGGTCGTTTAGAATCTCTTGGTCAATCTCTAGAGCAATGTGCTCAGAGAGGATGCTTGTAAGCTCAACTTCTGCGTCAAGGTTATGATAAGCGTTGAGATCCTGAGCAAGCTCAGGGCTCCACTTAGCTTTTAGCTTGCGAGTCATTGCGGTTACGCTGACCTGATCTACCTTAAGGTCGATCTCTGGAATCTCTGTCTCTGCTTCTAATTCCCAGGGGCTAGTGCCTGCAATGCCGCCGATACCGGAGGCTGCAAACTTATCACCTCGTGGCCACGAGACTGCAATAGTCTCTACACCATCAGCAGTGCTGGAGGGGTGAGCTACGATAAAGGTAACATCGGTGTCATCAATCTTAGTAAGACGACGGACAAGAGAGTTGCTCCCCGAGAAGGGAATGTCAATTGCAACTAAGTTGTCGCGGTTCAACTCTGGTAACGAAGTTAACGCTACTTTGACCTGTTGGACTCGAATAGTGCTTCCAGAGAAGATGATGTCGGGATCGTGGTTGAGGCGAACCTTTTCATCAGCAGTAAGAGCAGAGACCGCGGTCGAGGTTCCCAGCACGGTGCCGTGGGCAGAGGTGGTTAGGTCGGCTGAGCCTGTTGCCATAGAGTAGCCATTGCTCAAGTTGTACATACCTGCATCGTCGGGGGTTACACCGCCGGTAAGTCCGCTTGCCACAACTCCGCCGCCGTATACGGAAGCGTCAGCAACAGCACCTAGACGAGCACTGTTGTGCTGGAAGTCCATGAAGAAAATGAGACCTGATGGAAGGCTCATTGGTTGAACGGATACGAGATCCTGTGCCAATAGACCACCGAATACACGGCGAACGATTGGGAAAGCAACTGCGGCAAAGCCTTCTACATCACCAGCAGCCATAGTTGAACTCTCTTTGAGCAACTGAGCGGCTTGGTTCTCTAGTAGACGTGCCATATTATTACGGGCGTTATCGCTATTTAGACCTTCGAGAAGACCTGTTTCTTCCCACTTAGCTAGAATAGCGTCACCCTCACGAGATAACATTCTTGCTTGAATGCCTTCTGTAAGTTTCTCTAACATTTTTTTATTCTCCTATGAATAAGTTTATTTACCGAGACTAAACTATTTTAGTCCGGCGATTTTAGCCCACCGAGATAGGTGGGGGTTTTCGGTTGCAATAGATTCACGCTTTCTGGCGGAACTTATTACGGTGGAAGATTGTTTTGTCACAGCCTCAGATAGTGATTGTGCTGGTCGCTTAGAGCGACTAGCCACTGCCTTTTGTAGGGTTTCAAAAACCAATCTTGCTTCGTCAACCGAAGTCGCTTTTCGGATCTGTTCAGCAATCTTATTTTTCTGCTGCTCATTCAAGGAGAGATCTCGTAAAACACGGTTTGTATATAACAGGCGGGCGTTGGAGAGATTAAGCTCTTCCAACTTTTCTTTAACCTGCCTTAGAATGTTTTCATAATTGTTGTTCTTGTCATCTGCTTCTGTAAGACGTACTTCCATAGCGGCAGCAATCTTGCGAAGTTCTTCTAGTTCTTTTCTGTCTTCTTCGTCTACCCCATCCATGCGTGTTGGGGGCTGAGTTGGTTCTGCCTCGTCAGCCTCAAGTTCGTCCTTGGAGATTTCTTCTTCAAGGTCGGCAGGGTGAACATCAACGGTTAGCATCTCTTTAAAAAGATTAACTAAGTCTTCTTCGTTGATGTTTATTTCTTCTTCCCGATTTGCTGGGGGCACTTCGTCAAAACCTGGGTCTAGCATTTCATCCTCGTTGCCAAGGTCAATACCAACTTCGTCTGCGATGTCTTCGCGATCAACGACAGGCTCTTGGTCAAGTGGGGCTTCGTCAGCCATAGCGATGATCTGATTGAGATCAATCTCCACAACTTCGTCAGCGGAGTCGTCATGTGATAATGGGATACCATCAACAACGGGGTCGCCTTCTTCTTCTGCGCCGAGTTCTGATTCATCGCCTAAGCCGAGGTCTAACCCTGCTTCCTCTTCGTCACCAAAGCCTTCAAGGTCGTCTGGACCTTCTACTAGCTTCTCAACGGCTTCTTTAACTTCGTCTGCGTATTTATCTACAATCGCAGTCTTTGCACTCTCTTCAGCAGCTTCGCGAAGCGCCTTCGCATCAATTATCGCTTGTTCTAACATGGTGGTCATAAAAAGACTTCCCCTCATTTATCGTGAGATATACAAGATAAATAGTATCCAAAAATTCAAAAGCTATTGTTTTATCAGTCTGTAAGTCCAGAACCTGTAAGCACAAACATTTCGCCTGTCTCAATACCCGTTAGTTCAGCGGCTACTTCATACGCCGTTCCGGCACTAGTAGTAGTGATAAATACTTCTTTGCACTTCACTTCCATGCTGAGTGAGCCGGCGGCGGACAAAGCGACATAGTGCCTGCCAGCACTCCAAGCTCCAGTATTCGCAAAATGAACCTGTAGTGCGCCTGCGGTGCAGTTAACTTGCACCTTACGAGTTATAGTTGGGAACGCTACTGTGTGAGTAGTTGCATCAGCAACCCCAGTTGATCCCGTCATATAGGGAGTGCCCGCAACCAAGTAAGCGCCGGAGCTTCCTAGTCCTGAGCGGTAGTGTGTAAAGTTTGACATTAGTTGTTGTTCCTCGGTTTACGGCTCTTGAAAGAAAGTCGTTTTGATGTAAGTAGTTCGTTACGACGTTGATTTACCCGAGAGATCACTCTATCTCTTTCTTCTATTCTTTCCTGACGCAAGACAGAAGGCTTCTTATAGTATCCTCTTGCCCTGCATTCATCTACAACACCTTCTCTTTTTATAGTCTTGTTAAACCTGCGTACCATCTTGTCTGCATTATACTCGCCACCAAAGTCAGAAGCACGCACCTCTACATTTGGTCGTATCTCTCTCTCGCGACGGTTGCCTTTAAAGTTTCGTTTACTCATTTTGGTTTAACCTTTCTTATACCAAAGTTATTATTTATCTATGTGCCCGATTTTTGGCGCTGGGAGATGAGCCCCCAGTTGCCGGCACCAGGGATGTTGTCTATGTTCACGCCTGTGTCGCCTGCTCGCTTGCCGTCTTCAGACAAAGGAGCAGTTCCTTCAAACAAATGGGCGAGTTCCTTATTTTTTAGGAGCTTGCTCTCTGTTTGGATAGGTTTCTTCTCCAAACCTAGTGCCCCGACGACTTTGGCGCGGATTTCGGCGGCTTCTTGTGCCGTTTGGATGTCTTTTTGAAGGTTTTCAGTGACTTGTGGCTTATTTTCGTTCAAAACTGCAAAATTTAAGCCCGTGGCGACTTCTTTTACAAGATTTGACAACATTCCATCTTCAAATATGACCTCACGGACACATTCTTTGATGATTTCTTTTAATTCTGTTTTTTTCACTTAAAAACCTTTCTTAAACTCTTAGGAGTCTAAAATCTCATTTAATTTTCGGTTGATGCGGTCGGCTTTGGTTAGAACGACGTGGGCTAGACTCTCTTTCATCATGAAAGCGCCGGTTGTTGATGGCTCGCTGACCATATCGTAACAAAGCAGGGCGAAGTCGTCTTCTACCATCGTTACGCCTTCTACTTGCCGAGTTGAACCCATGCCGCGGCTGGAGATGCCGAGGGTTACATTTGCTTTAATCAATTCTTGGAGGATTTTACCTGCTGGAGTGTTGAGAATCTCAATCTTGCCCATCACGGCATCGCCGTCCCACCAAGACTCAACAACTAAGTGAGATACGTTTTGAAGTCGCACTTCAGTGTTCTCGGGGTGGTCTAACTCACCAGTAGCTCGTCGCTCTTTAATAAGTTTTGAATAGTTTTGCATCTCCCGTTCCAGAACAGAACGAGGATATATCCTGCCGTTGCCGTTAGGTTCGTCGCAACGTTGCATTACCCCAGTAAGGAATACCTTCTGTCCAGAAGCAACTTGCGCTTTCTCATGCTCGGTTAAGAAGTCTTGACAGACTCCACCATCACATAATGTAAAAAATTCTCTTAGTAGTTTTTGATTTGCCATTTTTTTTATTCTCTGTCCCCGTTTTTTAAGCGGGGCGTATACAGCTTCCCTTGCAACACCTTCGGCATACCGGGAGCATCCATTTAATTGTTGTTTGTTTCTCTCGTGTGTTCAAGTTTTACCCCTTCGTCTCCGAAAATACTGCACAGAACATATGAAGTCCCTGAACTGACGCATCCGAGTATGAAGGCGTTAGTCGCTGAAACTTCAAAGGTAAATAGTTCTGTAGGATGGTTTAGGAAAAGTATTATAACACCAACATAGAATCCTAAACACATGGGACACTTGAAGAGTTCTCCAAGTTTGCCCTGGGTTGGTCTTATTTTATCAAAGATTGTGCCGTAGACTAACATTTGCGTCAAACCGTATGACGCTAGAATAAAATAGATGAGGTCCATTTTTAATACATGAACCCGCGGCTGGTGTAATAATAATAGCCACGAGCGGAAGTATTGCTGCGGTCTGGGCTTCTTACATCTTCTTCGTTTGGATATTCGCCGAGTTCTGTTGAGTCTTCGTCAGAAGGGTCGGTGAAGTTGTCTATAACATCTTCTTCATAATCCATTGCTTGCCCAAGCTCAGCCACCTCTCGTTTCAAGATGTCTTCTACTTGCAAGAGAAGAACTTGAATTGGGCTGATGCCCTCGTCGGATGAGGCGGCGATGGTTGCCTCGTAAGCGTTGAAAAGGAAAGTTCCCTGGATTGAACCAAGTTCTACGACGCCTCGCTTGACCAGTTCGTGTAGGAACTGGTTTTGTATTTGATATGCGTCTTCCCCGAACTCTTCTTTAGGCACGGTGATTATCTTATTTTTTGACGGGCTGATTAAAATATCAATCATGGGGTGGTCAAATATAGTAATGTTACCGTCCAAAGAACGGCGTGCTTTTAGCTTTACGGTTGCCTGAACGGGCAGTTCTGTTGAGGCAGGCTCGGCTGCGTCGCCGACCTTAATCGTTATCGGCATCGGCTGTATACTCTTTTACTAGTTCTTGTAGTTTTAAAACTTTAGTGAAAAGTGACTCGTTTAAGTCGCTCCCTCTAAATGAATCAATGACAGATAATACTTTCTTTGTGTTCTCCACCATGTCTTCATCAGATGATACTTCCTCTAACTTGAGAGATGCAGTTACTGCTTCCCGCAAACGCTGGACCTCGGTGTTGAGAGCAACCTTAAGCTCCACTCCGTTGTCAGAAAAAGAAGCAATGTATTTTGACAATAGATCTTTTTGTTCGGGTAGTAAGCCCTTATATCTTTTATTATACTTTTCTACGAATGATTTTACAACGAGTTTGTCTACAACTGGCTTCTCTTCCTTATTCTCGTTTAGTTGCGTAGCCTCGCCAATCAACTGACTCTCCATCATCACCTTGCTTTTTAAAGGTGTCTTGTCGCTGAAGATTTGATAGATGGTAGCTAGGTTCTTATAGTTTGGAACATATGAGGAGAACAAGCCTGTTGTTAGTTTGTGATTAACTTTCTTTATTAAGGATGATTGTTCTTTAAATAATTCTTTCGTGTCTATTTCTTGTCGCCGAGATTTTACGGATTGAAGGTAGCGGTGCGCTTCCTCCTTATCTAGACCGGCAATGGTGGTGTGCTCTAATGCCTTGTAGCATTTTAAGTCAGCCCATAAAGCCGTGTTCTTCTTAAACCCTTCTTTGATTACAGAGGCAATAGTTGCCTTGCGACCTTCGTCTTTTGCAATCACAGCAGCGGTTAGTTCACGGACAAGAACCTCATAAAGAAATGCCGTGTTGCGCTTTTTATTATGTCGTGCTTTGGTTTTCATCTTTTTTCTTCAGTTCCGATATTAGGGTGGCGATGTCATTACTAGTTCTAAATAGTAGTTTTTCATCGGTTTTGTCTGATGAGTTTTTTGATTCTCCAAAAGCGCTGATAGAACCTATGCCGTCCGCGAAACCTTTAAACAGATTTCTTGTTGAAGTTGAGGCGGTTTGCTGACCGCCTGCGGCGGCGATGTGACGCTTGTTAGCGCCGCGCTGACGCTTGTCATAATCTTCTGGATAATACTTTTTACCCTTAGAGCCTGGTGTGTAATATCCTTCGTCATCTCGCTTGCCTGGGGCTGCGAGTAAAGTCTCGTCACCTTCATCTTCTGCGGCGGCATCATCTTCTCCGCCAAAGTCTTCACCACCGCCTTCGTCAAATTCTCCACCAAAGCCGCCGCCCATGTCGCCGCCTTCTTCTGCCGCTGCTTCAAGTTCGCCTGCGGCTTGCTCCAGCATGGCATCGTGGCGCTTGTCAAAGTATTGTTCCTGAAGGACTCGTTCCACTTCTTGATCATCCATCTTGAAGATGTTCTTATACACCCAAGGGCGTGAGAAGAAGCCGTCTGTTGCAGCAGAAGCGATTTCAAACTTCGTGCGGACATGCTCTAACTCTTGAAGTTCAGCAATCTTTGATGGGTTGTTGAGTGCAAGTTTAAAGCAAGTAAGGTCTTTATTTCTAAAACCTAGCGTGTAAAGATGAACAACACAGATTTTCTCAAGCTCGGACAACATTGCTCTCTGGAGGCGCTGGACTGTTCTTGCAAAGCGAATATCCTTTTGCGCTAGCGTAGCCTTGTCCTCGGACGCCTCTGCCTGTGCTAGATAAGATTTTGGAATCTTAAGCCCCGAGAATAACTTATCTCGGAGGTATTCAACATCTTCAATGTCGCCAGTAATCTGACCGCCGGCAAGCGTTTCAATACGAGATGACTCTCCGCCACGAGTAGGGATGAAGAAATCCTCTTCTAGGTTCATAGGGTTGTAGCGTAGATCAACGCGACCCGTATCTGGGTCTACAATCATATTGCGCTTCATCTGTGTTTTAATCTGTTCCATGTATTGTTCTACTTGGTCAGATGGAATATTGCCGATATCAATATAGAATACACGGCGTTCGGCAGAGCGAACAACTCGGTAAGCCATCATGGCATCTTCTAGCAAAGTTAACTGACGGAACACTCGTCTTACTGGTTCCAAGACGCTAACTCCGTATGGAGCGTATTTGTCGTTGCCGAGGATGCGGAAGTGGGCGAGTTGCCAGTTTTCAAAGGTAACTCCTTCACCTGTTCCACTTTGCCAGAAATATTGAACATAATTTGGGTTGCTTGGGTCTTTACCTTCAATACGTTCAAGTTCGCGAACCGGCAGAGGTATTACATTAGTGATGCCCATCTCTTCGTCAATGTCTAGATAGAGGTAGTAGTCTCCATACTTACAGAGGCTACGAGCCCAGCCGAACATATTAAACTCAACATTGATCACATTATAAAGCAGGGTTTGAATAATCTCTTTGATTTCCTGATTCTGACAATCAATGTTGACCAGAGGGCTCATTTCAGTAGAGGTTGTAATCTCGTCAGCATAGATGTCTAGAGAAGATGCAATTTCTACAACGTATTCCATCTGTTCATAATCTAGATAGCGTTGCTCCTTTTGAGCCTGCGCCAACACATGTGCTTGAACTGACTCAAAAGGATTGTAGTGTTGTTGCTTCTTAAACTCTTTGCCCGTGTTGCTACGGAAGATGTATTTTGAGGCGTCGCTGCCCCTTGAGCGCCTTACTGCCTGTTGCCTACGATTTACGATTGGACCGCTAAACAAGCGGGTTAGTCTCTTAAATAGTTTAGATTCTGCGTTGCGTGGGTTTGAGCCACTATCGTTCTTGCCTGCCATAACTTCTTATCCTTTGATTATCCACGACAAATCGTGTTCTCTGCCGTCTGTTCCTATGTAAGTAGTATTCGCACCTTTATTGTGCTTATACCCTGTCATTCCTTGTATCTTTGTATCAATAGTGCCTCTATTGGTAGAGAAGGCTCCTATCATTACTTTTTTATATTCCATTTCCCGACGATTTACTGATACGCTGTTGTCTCTAATGTGACAAGCGATGGCGTAAGGGATAACCAAGTCATCGTTATATCCTCGCATCGCTTGAGGACGACCGTATTGCCAAACAAAAGTCCTTACTTCATTTATAAACCGTAATGAAGAAGATTTTAAGCGTTTATTGCGAATATATTCTTCAAACTTGGCTATTGCGAGCGGTCTGGTGTTCTTGGACATCGTAAAACCCGCTACACCACCCATTGCCATGGCTTGAGCCTCATCAACCTGTTCGTGGGTGCCTTTTAGGGCGTGATAAATGTTTGGGTAGCCTAAATCCTTGAGTTTTCCGATGACTACGCCGCCAGCGTTGGTCTCTACGACGACTGTGCCCCAGTTATACTCTTTTCCGACCTCAAAAAGCAAAGGGGCGAAGATATCAGCCACTACTTTGCCTTTATATTCGGCTACGACCTGCATTTCCTCCTGATCAAAGACAACAATCGTGCTGTGGTCAGCCCCATCGCCTCTTGCGACATCAGCAACAATCAAATATTCCTTTTCGTCATCAGGTTTCTCCCAAATCCAATAGTTTCGGTCCATTCCTGTCTTTATTTTTGGTTCCCGAACTTGTTCGTCAAGCCAATCTATGTCGTCAGCGTGGATGACGGTCTCGCCTGATGCGTTGAATGAACATAAAAGTTCCTGTGCAACATCGCGCTGGGACATATTTTTAGATTCGTTATCAAACCATTCTTGATCATGGTCTGGATGGACATCCCACGGAAGTTTAATGTCGTTAAAGTTGTTCTTCTGCTCTTCTGCCTCACTATATTGTTTGTGAAACCATCCGCCGACACCATTTGGGGAGGACAAGGCGATGCAAGAACCACCTGTTGAGAGAGTAGGTTGAAGACCTGCCCATAGTTCGTCTAGACCTTCCACGAATGCGGCTTCGTCTATAATAAGACAAGAACACGCTTCTGAACGACCAGCATCACCAGAAGTAGAAACTGCCTTAACTTGTGAGCCGTTTTCAAGTTCCATAGAAGTTTTGTTGTCTATCGCTAAATCGGATATCCGAAGCCAAGGGGGTAGGTTTTTATACATAGCCCTTGTCTTTTTAACGAGGTTGGCTGCGGTGCTTAACTTTGTAGCGACAACGAGGACGTTCTTATCTCTGTGGAATAAAGCCATCCAACAAGCGTAAGCAGCAACAGTAGTAGATATACCTAACTGGCGTGCTTTAAGAATGATATTGTAGCGATGCTCTTGGAAATCACGCACGGCATCCTGCTGGAAGTCATACATGTCAAAGAGTATCGTTCCCCGAATAGGGTGAGCGATTTTAATATAGTTCGTAATGAAATACAGGGGGTCTTTACCACACCTGATTATCTCTTTACGAATCTCTTTTTTAGTTTTTGGGTTGGGCATTACGCCTCGGGGGTGTCAGGGTGCTTCTTTGCTTTGTCGTTACTAGGTCTTTTCTTCCCGACTAAATCCATGAACTTCTTGATGTTTGAATCAAGTTTATCTTCTGATGGTTGCTTGATGCTTTCAGCAGGTCCTATATCACCGATGTTATATTGCTTTTGAGCCTCAACCCAAGAGCGATAACGAGAAGTGTTCTGAACCATGATGTTAGCGTCACCTGCGGGAGTAAGGGATACTGACTCCTTACGGGCTTTGCGGTATTCCTTTTTCAGGAACTTGGTAATATCGTTAAAGCGAGCTTCAATCTCATCTTCAAACTTGTTCCGTGGGTTAACTTCAGAGAGGTGAACTTCGCTCTGGTATGTTACAATCATCTTGTCGGCAGCAAAGCGAACCTTAAAGGCGTCTTGCAGTTGACGCTCGTGAATAGTAAGTTCTTCATCACGACGAAGTTGAAGACCTGTATCCTCGCCTGTTTGTTTATCGTGACCAGCATAGCCCTTAGCTGCTGCGTTTGCTAGACCTTGGATTATGTCCAATATGTTACTTTTTTTAGCCATTTTAGTTTTGCCCTTTTAATGCAATTAGTCGCTCTTTATTTGGTCGCCATCCTGTTTTCCACCTATCTTCTCTTCCTTCAATGAAGTTAACATAGCAAACATAACAGGATTCATACCTAGCCATATATAGGTCGTCTTTGGTGGAAAAAGAATAAGTTCTGCACACAGGGCAGGTTCTTTGCGTTCTTTTCGTGGCGGCTCGTTGAGAAACGACAACTCCGTCACCTAAAGTTATCTTCGCCTCTGCTTCTTTTTTGCGCCGAACACAGCGGGAAGATTGCTCAATATACTCGTTCTCTTTCTCTTCGCTCCACTCGCTGCGGAAGTCTTGAACCGTTTCTTTCCCATACCGTTCCGTCATAGCTTTTTCTACTCGGGCAAGATAGTCGCTAGTATATTTCATCTTATTGTCTCTGGTATATGGCGTAAGTGATTGCCACGGTTGCGGCAGCGCCTGTGATAAACCCCGTGAACATGCCAAGAGAGCCTTTATTTCTAGCAAACCAAGTATTGCGTTTGTCCAATTCATTTTTCAAATCATCAACTGATTTCTCATAAATCTCTTTCTGGGTCTTACAGACTTTGTTATCTATCTCACATTGTGCTGCGATGTGCTTAACATCAAGCTTGTCTTTTATGATTTGCCGAAAGTCTTTTTCGGAGATTAAGATACCTGCGTAGGTCTTACCATCTTTTTCCACAACAGACGGAATAGGGGAGAAATCCTCCTCCACCCCGTATGATGTAGTTGAAAATAGAAGTAAAGCGCAGAACAGTGCTTTAATCATTTAACCGCCTTCAGTGAAACTTCTTAAGACCTTCAATGCGCTTTGCTGGACGGGAGAGCCCGCTAACTAGAGTGTAAGCCACTAGTTTGTCACGATTGGTGTCTTCATAAATTCCACGATGTATCATTGCGCCGCCAGTTAAGGCAGCCAAAGTATCAAATCCAAACTCAATGCTGTCCATCAAACCTTCTGTTTCCTCAAAGATTTCTTCGCCGCCGACGACGATACAAGCAGCGCCTGTAGCCGTGGTGAGGTCAAATCCTTCAGCGAGGAGGGTTTTTTCTAGGTTCTTCTTCAGAGCACTGGAAATTGCTGTTTCGCTATCCACATCTTTTACAGATGTTACGCCCATAATCATCGCACCTGATTGGCGCATAATGCTGTCGTAATCAGTTGCGTCAAAAGTAGTGTATTCGGAATCTTGGTTCGCTAGAACGTTGAACACATGGAACAGACCAGCGACGGTGCTGTTGATAGTGTTCCAGAACTTCTTAACTGTAAGCTTTGGATACAACTTCTTGATTTTGTCGTTGTCTACCATAATAAGAGGGGCAATCTGACCTTCTTCGGCGAGATCGCAAAGTTGCTGAATCTTGTTGTGTGCGTTTTGTGCAACCTTTGGAGAGGCAGATTCGCCGGCTGTTGGTAGCGAGGCGATAACCCCAACTCGGCTATCAACATCTTCAACGCCAATATAGGTAAAGTATTTCTTTGCGATGCGGATTAGTGAGTTAACTGTGCCTCCGCCAGAACCGCCAGCAACACCTAAACATATAAGAACCCTGTCTACATTTGTGCCGAAGATTTCGCGGAACTTGTTAAATACTTCCTGCTCTTTACGCTCAATGGCTTCTCGGGCTTTTTCCTGATCCTTGCCTGCGCCTTGCTCGCCGTTCTCGTCAATGAGAAACTTTTGGTTGTCTGGGAGGTCTAGTCCGTTCAAATCAGACCTTGCTGTGTTTATCGCTAATGTTTTTGTGTAACCTAAATCGTAAAACGCTTTTGCGATACGACCGCCACCTTGACCTGCGCCAACAATAGCATAAGTCAACGCACCGCCTGATGCGTCTAAAACAGAATCGTTATTCTCTTCTAGTTCGGGATCGTAATCCTCAATTTCTAGTTCTGGTATGTTTAAATCCAAAGCCATTTTATAGTCTCCTTGAAGTTTTCAGTTCTTCGTATATTTTAACTAACTCTTTTAGTCTTTCTTCTCTATCTTTAATCTCTTCGCTTTTCTTAAGCCTATCCTCGTAAATATCTTTGATTACTTTTATTTTCTCTTTTTCCAACTCACCCTTTATCTCTTCTTCCCGAAGTTTCACCTGTGTAGATGATAGCATATCTTCAACATCTATTTTAGCCATAGGGCGGATTAAATTATAAAGGTAGAAGAAAACAAGGGCGAAGACGATGCCGGCGAGGGCTAGTCTCCACCCCCATACCTTTAATGTGTTTTTTAAGCGATTAACCATATGCTTACTTGCCGTGTTTCCACTTTGAAGCAAGGTCTACGGCAGCCTGTGTGCCGATATAGACGAGGCTGATGGCAACCCAGTTATCACTAGTGACTGAACCTGTTGCGAGGCAGATAGTGGCTGTAACCCACACCATGAGCTTTCGCGATGCCCATTTGCCTAATATTTTGTCTATTTTGCCTTCCATTGTTCACCCTCCTGTCGGTGTAATAAGTAGTGAGGATATCGTCATTCTCTATTTCTGGAGATTACCACGAGGTCTCTCTCGTGAGTTTCGTATGCTCCTGCTATCTGAGAAGTGAGTTCATCCTCGTAGCCACACCAACGAACACTCCAATAACCGTTGAGGGAGTGTTCCGCCATTACTAAGCCGACGCCGCCTGATCCGTTGGGGTCAAAAAGATTGCACTGAACAAGGTCGCCTACTCTAATATTCATCTACACCTTCAATACCATTTTAGGGTTAAAACCTGATGGTTCGCCGGCAGGCAACTCACCAGGGTATGCGCGAGGATTACACACGAACCTAACACCATTGACGGTCTCGTCGTAAGCATTGTGAGTGTGACCAAATATACATAATTTTGGTTTCTTGCTCATCAGCACGCGAGTCATATCCGTTGCAAAGAAGCGGTTGAGAAAGCTTCCTTTCCAAAATGGATGAATACACATGTCAGAAGGTAAATGATGTGTCACCAAGATATCATCCTCGTTTAGGTTGTCCCTAATAAACTGTTGAAAGATTTTGTTTTCTTCATATACCCAGGGATTGAACTCGTCAATTCTTTGAAAGTCGTTCATTTTGCTCTCATGCGCGATATTACTAGGATCATAAGAAAACCATAATGTTGAGCCGATAAATCTCTGCCCGTTGATTTTTGCTATCCTGTTGGACGGGCGGAGACAATGAAGGTTCGGATTTCTATTTTCCGCCTCAGCCAGTAACTTTTCTAATCGGGCGGGTGAGGAATAATAATGTTCGTGATTGCCTGGAACAAATATCACATTTGTAAACTTTGACGAGAAGGCTTCAAGTGTATCTTGTATTCTATCAATGCTATCAATATCTCCTGCGAGCACTAAAACATCAACATCGCTATCAAGAGACTTAATGAAATCATCCCTGTCTAGGTAATGTTCTAGGTGAGTATCAGAAAGAACTTTAATAAGCATTATTCGTCATCATCCTTCAGGTCCCAGTCACTATCCCATTTAACTTCTTCATAGGCAGTGCCGTTGTCCTGCGCTCTCATCTCCCATACAATAGAAAGACCGACGGGCAGCCCCAGCGCAATAGATAATAATAAGCCAGCGATGACTGGGTATGTTTCTATAAATTCAACCATAGTGCTGCAAGTTCCGTGTCTAATTAGCTCCTAGCTGGTTGCAGGTATTCTTCCGAATACCACTCATGAACCTTTTCTGTAATAGCAACCCTATAGAGGGGGATGCTGGTATAACCAAACGCTTGATATTCCTCATCTACTTCCAAGAGAAGGGCGACTTCTCCGCCATTTGGATCGCCATCATAAGTTGGTTTAATAATCACGAGATCCCCGACATTCATAGTATTTCCATTACCCCTGTCGGAACAAATTCTCGTCTTGAACCGTCTGCTAGCAATACAGTATATAGTGTGTCGTATTCTTGTGGCTTGGCAATAGTGTTGTTAAAAGTCTCATGCCTTCTAAATGATTCATAGAGCATCTTGTTAAGTTTTGTTTGCTTTACTTTTCTTTCACCGACAATCAGACCAATGCCCGTAATCCATTTACTGTTGTGGTCTACCTTTTTATGGTAGCCATAACGCAGGAGTTTTCCTAGCATGGGCACTTCCCTACTCTTTCCAAGTCCTCTTTGTTCCACCAGACTTTTCCATCCTCAATCATAACCTGAACTTGTGCTGATCCTAAATCGTCTCGGACGACTAAACCAATGTTATAGTTTGGAAACGCAAATTTCTCGGGCGAATGATATTTCACCAGCGAGCCGAGATGAACCTTATTATGCTTGTCCACTGACAACCTCCTTGACTCGCCATGCGGAACAGGAATCAGATTCCCCGTTAGAATACATAACCTCAATAGAGACTAGTCTATCTCCAAGATATTCTGATTCATCAACAACTTTTGTAATAATAGCCAAGTGACCACTCTTCATCATTACAGCGTCACCTACTTTAACTTTAAGTTGTTCCAGCATTGTCAGGGTCCCTCCACACTAACACAATAGCATAATTTTAAGGGTTGTCAAGTTTTATTTACCGACTTTCACTCTTCGTTTTTCTCTGTCTCGTTCATTTTATAGATGACAAAGCCCCGGCGTTCAGTCACCACAGGCAGCTTCAGTTCCACCCACCTCTGCCAACATCCCCGACCTTGTTGACCGGTGCGAGGTATGTCTCTACGCACGGCGAAGTAGGCTGACCCCGCTGGAGAGAGAAGGCTTGCTACCTTTGCTAAAATGCCTTGCTCCTCCTCGGGCTCAACCACATTAAGAACATAGTTACACACGATTGTGTCATACTGTGTTTCAAGGGTCAAAGGGTCAGGGCTCCAATGTGGATCATATGCCGCCATCCCATAGTGATTGGCATCAAAGCCCCTGCCGCTGCCGAAGTCTAATAGCTTCCCCTTGAGCAGTCCTTGGTCGTCCAAGAATTGAGTGGGAGCACTCGGCTTGCGGCGGCTTATTGCTGTGTTCTTATTCACCTGTTCTATTCCCGAGAATTAGGATATCAATTTTAAGTTGCATTCGTAGTCTACAAGGCAGCGAGGATAGTTAACGGGCTTGATCTTAAATGCCCAGCCTGTGTGGTCGTTGTGACCGATGTCTTCCACTATGGAAACAACTAAACCTACGCCGAAGCCGCCTTTTACTAGGCTCCCGATATAGACCTTCTTTTCTTCATGCTCCACGGGGTCTTCCTCCAAATATACAATACCATAGATTGATTAGGAGTCAAGTTCTATTTCCTATTCCCGAGAATAGGGTGAGGCTGTCCTCGCCTAGCCACTGCTTGATCTCTTCTATCTGTACTAGATACCGATTCGACGTCGTAAAACGATAACTCTGATCAACGATTAAGCCCGCTTCACCCGTCTTATTGACGGTCACTATATCGCCGAGCTTAAGTCTAAAATAGAAATTATAAGGTGAGTTTGTCATTGTCTGTGCAACTAATATCCCGTGGCCCTACAATCACTACAAACAGATACGTTTGAGTCGTTTTCCATTTGGATTATTTCTACGACGTCTTTGCGATCACCACAGGCATCACAGATATTTCCCGAGTTGCTGAAACGAAAAGTTGGCCATCGGTCGCTAGCTGGGATCTCGACATCCCGTGGAGACTCTGCCTGTTCCTGGCTGTCGGCGTGTACTGTGATTTCCATCCCTGGTTGCCTCTTTGCTCTCATATGGAATGGGAACGCCTCCTGTAAAAGGTCAGCAAGAGATTCCGCCTCATTGACGACTTGATCTCGATGCTCAATGGCGTCCTCGTGAACCGTTGTCAGTGGACCGTATGCCTCTTCATCATCGTGGTCGTATTGAGTTAGTATCCACCCGTTCTGGGTTCTGCGGATTAGAATTTCATCAGACATAGCTTTTCCTTAATGATCCTTTTAGGCATTCTTCTTTGCCGAGTTGCGAAGAAGAGCGTCCATAGCCATTAGCTGATGCCGACTGTATACCGCTCGGGACATCATCTGGTTTGATTCCACAACAAAAGGTCTTCCGCCAACTCTTGACATAAACTGTCCACTTTTTCCCATGGCAACGCTTCCAAGCTCTTGGGTCTGGTGATACGGAGGGAAGTTGTTGTCTTGACGAGTACCATAAAGCTGAATATTATCTCCCCCTTGAGGGATTAACATAACAGAGTCCTGCTCGTACTCCTCACTCAATTCCTTAATCCTCTGGAAGAAGTTAGGGTCGTCATTAGCATTTAAGATAAATAAGCTTTGTTCAGTAACTTCATGTTGCTGTTCTACTCGGTTCTTCAGATCTTGGAATTCTTTAGATTCCGGATCCATTTCCTTAAGCTTATCTGCTTCCTCTTGAGGGACGAAACCCTCAACGTAAGATCCTTTGATCTTAGTAATTTGATAATTCAAACCTTGAATCAAGTGCGCTCGAAGAACTCGACTTCGTTCGTAGTTTTCCTTCTTTGAATACTCATTTCGAAATGCTGACAGAATCGCACTGTCATGCTTTTCGATATGGCTCATCACCCTATTTAAAGTCGATTCGACCAGGGTCTCTTGACCTGTCTCCTTGAACCTTCTCCAGGCCTCTTTCCAATTGCTCACTTCCTGTTCTCCCCGTTTTCCTTTATAATAGTTCCAAGACACTTACTGGTCCAAACTCTCGTTCCCTACCATCAAGCATCATTACCGTATATAGTGTATCATATTCTTGTGGCTTAGCAATAGTGTTATTAAAAGTTTTGCTTAGCGTCTGATAAAGCACTTTATTTAGCTTCGTCTGCTTTACTTTTCTCTCTCCAGTAATCAGACCCACACCTGTAAACCACTTACTAATATGGTTAACCTTCTCATGGTATCCGTACCGTAGCAAATTACCAATCATTTTCCTACCTTTTCTAAATCTTCTTTATTCCACCATACTTTTTTATCCTCAAGCATGACTTGGACCTGGGCGGACCCTAGGTCATCCCTGACAACAAACCCGATGGCGTAGTTTGGAAACGCAAACTTTTCAGGTGAATGGTATCTTACAAGAGAGCCTAGGCCTACTTTGTCGTGCCTATCCACAGATGATTTCCTCAACTCGCATAACAGAGCAGCGATCGAGAGGTCGGCCGGAGCCGCCGTACATGATCTCAATGTAGGATAGCTTGCCGCCGAGATACTTTTCCCCGTTGATTACTTTAGTGATGAGGGCGAGATCGCCACTCTTCATCATCACGACGCTTCCTGCTCTCAACTCTGCTCTGGTAACCATGTTCTCTCCCCTACATTAGTACAATAACATAGATTCAAGAGTTGTCAAGTTTTATCCCAGTTCAGCTTTAATCACCGGCTCGGGGAAGCGGTCGCTTTCGTTCACATCGTCTAAAGCTTCCACGATTGACTGGATGAGAGTAGTCATCTCTTTCGCAACTTGTTCCACGGTGCTGTCCGCAAAGTCGTGTTCCGTTCCGAAAGCATCATTGATATCTTCGACGCTGATTGGTTTCGTGAGAATAGCAATCCTGTTTGCCAGAATCGCTGCGGCTTTTTGAGTTGAGGTTGTAATCATTTTTTCCTCTCCTTCTCTCAATACCTTTATACCACGGATACGAGAGGCGTCAAGTTTTATTTTGATTCCCGAGATTATTGGTTGCAATAAGCATAGCCTGCCTTCTTCTCAATCTCGATCGTTTGATCAGCAGCATCATGTAGACCGGTGAGGTGAGTAATCAAAATTACCGTCTTGTAATAACTCTCAAGCATATCCAATACCTTGGTAAAGTTAGCTAAGTTCTCTGCGTCAAGAGCGGTGACCGGTTCATCAAGGACCACAAACGATGACTTAGGCATCGTACTAATATTGGTCAAGGCAATACGCAGGGCAATAGATGCTAACGCCTTCTCAGCACCACTTGCCATCTCAATCGGACGTGGGTCGTACTTGGGATGCTTAATGGCAATCTCTAGCTTGCGGCCCTCGGCCGATACAAGAACCTCATAGTCCACAAGGTTCGCCAAAACCTTACTGACCTCATCGTTAATGAGAGGTAGCATCTCTTTTAGAATCTCATAAGAAATGCCGGAAGGGTGCATGGCTCGCATATAGAGATCAGCAGCGGCATACTCAGTACGCAGAGTTTCAAGCTCTTCCTTCTTCTCCTGTAAATTGAGAATCTGTTGCTCGATGCCGCCATTCTGTTTAAGAAGGTTCGTAACCCTTACTTCACATTTAGTCAGGCGGGCCTCGGTAATCTTCTTCTGGGTCTCTAGACTTTTTACCTCAGCAAGCAGATCTTCCTTATTCTCAATGGCTTCTTTGTTCTGTTCATAGAGTTCAATGCGTTGTTCAATCTCTCCGATCTCTTTTCGTAACAAATGGAGTTGATTGTTGGTTTTTTCAACCGTTAGGCTTAACTGCATTAGTTCAGTGGAGAGGGTAGATTCTTTTTCCTTCTGGTCGTCATACTTTTGTTTTTGTTCCCGAATCTCGTCGAGGTTCATCTCCTGCTGGTCGAGAAGTAAACGCTTCTGCTGCCGAAGCAGGCCTGAAGTGGTGCGGTGGGAATCATGAAGCTTCTGCTTGCTGTCGGAAGTATCCTCGATCATATGGTTCAAAGGACAGTTCTCGTCACAAGGAGTTTCTCCCAGCATCTGAACCTGACGCTCTAAATTCTTTTGGAGGCGTTGCTCAACTTGGAGTTTAGCCTCGGTGTCCTTGAGTGAGGTTTCAACCTCCTCAGCCTTTCTGATCTGCTCCTCTAAAAGAACAGTATTCGTCGTCTTCAATGACTGTGAATACATCTCTAGGCGATCAGATAAAACCTGATGCTTGGTGGAAGCACCCCTTACCCTCTGCTCTCTCTCTACCAGTTCTTTATTGGCAGCAGTGAGGCGATTGTTCTCTTTCGCAACGTGGATTACCTCTACCGGAGCTGAAGCAAAGAGATCAACAATCTCCGCCTGGCGTAAAACAAGTTCAGACAATTCCCCTTGGGCAACAGCACACTCCTGTTGTTGTTTGTCCCTGGTTGCTTCATTTCTCTTTAATTCCTTGCGGAGCGTTGCGATATCCTCATCGTAACTATTGTCCTCCATCTTCCGCAATAGAGCCCGAGTCTCTAAACTATCTTCTTTAGTTTTTCGGAACTTACGCTCGAACTGGTCGAGATCAAGGAAGCGAGCCAGGATCTCCTTACGCTTAGTTGAACCCTCGTTCAAGAAAGTCATCGCCCCAAGCTGAGGTGCCATGCTGGTGAGGAGAAAGTCCTCGATGTTTCCGAAGATCTTCCGGATTTCCTTATCTGTTCCGTTGCGGTCAATAGAATTTAAACTCGTCGTCTCATCAGTGGCTGGGTCGTAGACAGAAAACTCAACGTCAGTCTTGGCCTCTTCTGTTTCTTCGCCATGTAACTTACGGGTATACTTTGTCGATACCCGCTCAATCGTATAAATCTTACCCGCAACATCGATTTCAACCTTGCCCTTGCCAATCATCTTATTTTGATTAATGACGTTAAGGTTTTTGCGATTGTTCTTGCTGATAGAATTAAAGACGGTGTAGAGGATACAATCTACTACACTTGACTTGCCGCTGCCATTAGGCCCGAGGATCCCAACACAGCCTTCGAGTTCCGTGAAATCAACACAGTTCCCCTCGCCATAGTTGAAAAGATTATCCCACTCAACTTTTATCAGGTTCCATTGGATGTTACGTCGCACATCCGTTTGTAGGTTCGTCGCCCTGTTGCACCGGTCGTTAAGTTCAAATACTTTCTGCAAGGTCTCTGGGGTGGGTTTGTAATCCTTCAAGTATTCCCGAATGAGTCGCTCTTGGACTTTGGCGTTTCTTAGGTCTCCCGTGCTGCCCACCCCAGTCACGCTAATATCATTTCGGCGAAGACCTGCCTTGTTTACGAAAGATAAACTCTCAGGCTTGAACCGGGCCGCTGCAATATCGAGGGAGCGGCGGATCTTGTCTAACGATACTTTATGATTTGCCACGATGCGGAGGCGAGTGTTCGGAGCAACCTCGGTCTTTCGAGGAAGATTACCCTTGTCCGTTAACTCCAGGGTCATAAACGGCTTTGGGTTGGGAATGTGAATATGACGGACATTGAAATTGTTCCGATCCTCAATATCCCACACTAAGAAGCCCTTGTTGTTTTTCTCGCCATGATTGTTCTGACAAAGTGACCCTGCCCATAGGAAGCGGTTGTTCTTGTCCGCAGCCTGGGGTTCGTGAATATCCCCAAGGAGGCCGTAATCCCAATTCTCTAAAAAGGAAACATCAATGTCGCCACGGTCAGATACCCAACCAGTGTCGCTTACATAGCCCTTAACCGAACCGTGAAAAGTAACAAGGTGAGTCTTTCCATTATCCCGAGGAAGATGGTTCTCCCACTCCTCTTCATCTAGGATACCCAACACGGTAAGATCGAAATCATCGTTTAGATCAATAATCGTAGTCTGCTTAGCGTAGGTAAGGTCTGCGTGATCAAGAGCACTCACCACGGGAGAAATGCTGTCGAGGCGACCTTTGTTTCGTTGGATCGTATCGTGGTTGCCCACTGTTACAATAGTTGGAGCAATATCAGCCAAGTTCTTCAGGAAGTCGCCAACCATCTGAACTGACTCTGCCGAAAGCGTATTCTTCACATGGAACAAATCGCCGCTGGCTAAGATGAGGTCTGGCTTCTCTTCCCTGGCGTGCTGATAAAGGGAGCCAAAGACCTCCCTTTGTTCCTTATGATATTTTAGATTATGGACATGAACATCACTCACATGTAAGCAACGAACCATAGACACACTCCTTCCGTGCGTTTTTTTCTCTTTAATAGTATAGCATAATTTTTGTACTAAGTCAAAACTTCTATGCCAACAGAGCCCTTTCAAGAAGATAGGCATCATAGTTGAACAGCTGGGCTTCCCTCACCCGTTGATTGTATTCTTCTTTTGTCATTTCCCCGACATCGTTGAACCCTTGAAGGTCAACCCGATACACTTCACAGTCGTACTGGAGTAGGCTGTGGATCAAGGACATTGCTTTCTTTTCCGCATCTGCATCGAGGGCGACATACAACGGGGTATCATGAGAAACAATGTACTGGAATAGTTTACTGTTTTCTCGCAAAGAAGAACCTAGGAGGGGGATGGAATTCGTCCCTGCCTTGATCGCATCAAACACCCCTTCTACTAAGTGGACGGGTTTGTGCCAATCGAGGAACAGTGAATTGAATACGAGATCCTTGTTGACAGATGGCGTTAAGTATTTTCGCCAATCTTCTCCATAAGCTCGTCCGACAAAGAAGTCACAATAACCATTATCGTTAAAGGAGGGGATGATAATCCGATCTTTATATTCGCCCGAGGCACAGAACCCAATCTTCCAAGCAGCGATATCCTCCTTCGTGATCCCTCGCTTCTTAAGGTAATTAAGTGCCTTTTTGTAAATGATTCGATCTGTGCCACCAGTTAGAGAATGGAACTCTGCCGGTAAATCAATGCGTTGTTCTTCTTCCTGCCGGGTTATGAAGATCTGTTCTAGATCCCCAAGTTCAACGTCGGCATCAAATTCTTTCCACTGGCGTACATGAAGGAAGGAACCCCATCGACGAACGAGGCGGCGCAAGTTCGAAAAGGAAGCTCCACAAACCCAGCATTTCGCAACGTTCTTTTCATAGTTCACGGAGAACTTGGGCTTGTGGTGGTTACAGGATTTACAAAAATATAGATGTTCCTTGCCGGATCGCTGTGAGCGGCCAAGGATATCATCGACGATGCGCTTCTTCTTGAGTTCGTTCATATAGGGATATTATCACCCATGTCCTACTCTGTCAAGGTTATTTTTTCCGTGAGGAAGCCTTCGTTCCCCTCATTCCTCAGAAGAAACTCGCCAGCACGAGCAATTACAACAGCATCCGCTCGATCGTCGGTGCCGTGTTTAAAGTTTTTTCCGCCCCGAGCAAGTTCCGCCTTAAAGCGGGTTTTCTCATTTTCGATGACCTTCTCGATCACCATCCGCTTCCGTTGTGGTCCTTTTGTTCCTCTGGGGAAGGAGAGGCCATAGATAGAGCGGGCAGTGTTGACGTTGATATACGTTGGCTTAACCCCGCAAATCTCATAACACAAACGAGAGACTACGCCATTGAATTTCGCCAGCTTGATAATCGTGTCCGCCTTGCTCCTACCAGGGATGAACCTCTTCAGTGCCGTTTCAATATAGACTTGAGTGATATTATGTTCGTTAGCTATTTGGTACAACTCGGCGCCTACAAGGTCGCCCTTCTCGTAGATATCTTCAAGCTTCCGTAAATCCCAGTGAACGCTCTTCACCAGGGTTCTTGTCTCTGGGTCTATCACGGCTATCCCCACTACGCTTGTGGAAATATCTAAGCCAATGATCATTATAAATCCAATCTAATTTTTATCGTATGTCCGATATCTTCTGTTTTGCGGAGAGGAGTGGCCAGCTTGGCTATGGCAATGAGGTTTTCATCTTCATCATATATCCCGACTTTGTTAATAAAAGTCTGTTTTCTAAAGTCTGCACTCCCCGAACAAAAGGGGCTTTCCACCGTGTTTGTCAAAGATACCTCTTCGTTCTCTTTAAATATAGCAGAAGATCCTGATGATTTTAATACCTGGCCAGGGGAGATGTACGTTGGGTTCTGGGAGCTGTTTAAGTGACCTTCCTTGGCATGAGTAAACATGGTCATGGTTGGTACTACTTGACTTCCTTCGAACGCTAGTGAGAAAGATGATGCACTTGGAAAGTCGGGGCCGGTGTCGTGAGACATGAACCGGGTCCACTTTGAAGTTAGTTGAGCGGCAATGTTGCCTGCGTAGGAGTCCAAGTTGTCCGAAATGTCCGCTGAAGAGCTGAGTAAAATAAAACCTTCGTTATACAGGACCGTGCCAATGACCGATCCAGAGTTGTCGCCGATAGTCTCTACCAATTCACCGTTTCTTTTTATGTCCTGCGCTCTGCCTATTAAGGAGCCAGTATAAAAGAACTTTAGGTCGAGTGATCCTCTTCTGATAGAGGAGCCAAAGATGATCGACGGAACGCTTATTAAGTTCACTAACCCGCTTGAATAGTTAGAGTAATCATACGCCTGGGACTGGAACTTATAATAGTTTAAGGTGTTTTGTAGGGACTCGATCTTTGGATCGGTAGAGAGGGCGTTATCGATATAGTCCCGAGAGATCGAGGCCGTAAGTGGATAGGTGCCGTTAAGAGTGTCACCGTACTGAGCAGAATTAAACGTTGAACTGTCCGTTGTGGCTAAAACAGTCAAGCCGCCATCCTTCACGGCAAAAGGGTATGACCCGGAAACACCTTCATATAGATTTACTGTACCAGCGGTATAATTATCCCCTTCGGTGACACGGTTGTTAATCCACTGGGATCCCGAGTGGCCGACCAACTCGTACTGAGGATGAGTTGTTATCGTATTGAAGAAGATGTCGTCTTCGCTGAATCTGTTCAGGTAGGACATAAAATGCCTGCCTTAATCTAAAAGTCCAACCGAACTCGTAGACTCAAGTTGTTTGAGCTTGTCTTGCGGAGAGGCTCAGATAGTTTACCGACAGCTAGTAGTTCGTTGTCGGGGCTGTAAAGTCCCACCGTGGTGATGTAAGATACAGGCTCGTCGCCTTCAACATTCTTAACTCGGATCTTGGAGCCGCTCAAGTAAGTGGGGTTACTTGAATAGTTAAATTCGTTGGCGTTTGCTCGGCAGAAATACACGGTTGAGTTTAGTTCTGTTGTGTTGTTGAATGATACATTGTGAAGGCGGTGACGAAGTACATCAGCTACATCTTCAATAGTGCCACTGGCGAGTAGCTGGGCAGAACCAGTGTAGTCTGTTGTTAACACAGCTGCTTCAGTGTTGCCTGCTACACCAGCATCGAAGATTGATGAGGTCAAGACTGCGACGCCTGCTTGGTAGTATACTAGACCAACTTCGTTTCCTGCTGTTGCGGAGCCAGTGTACAAGACACCATACTCACCGGCTGGTGAATTGACGTGGAAAGAGGTCGCTCCGTTGAGATCCTGGATACTGACGAGGTTATCTCTGCCAGCATCGCCTACGGGAGAGTTGCCTGAAAGGTAAAGTTGAAGGTTGAAAGACCCCTTCTTGATCTCATCCTTCGTTAGTAGACGAGCGAAGTTGACAAAGAAAGTCTCTTTTAACTTGGTTCCCTCGGCGAGGTTGCCGTCTTCATCGAATTGGCGGATATTGCCGTCAGTGTCGTGACCTACTAGAACTTGAGCCATCTGGTTGTAGATGTTGTTCTTCGTTGTCAACTGATTGGTAGTGGCTGAGGAAGCAACGGCCGAGTCACTAGCGTAGCCGCTGGTGATGTCGAAGATGTGATTAGCTGAAGAGGACAGATATGGATAATCATATACAGACTGAAACATCCCGTGGGTGTGGTTTTTAATGTTATTATCAGAGTAAGTTCCTGAAACAATGGTTCCCGTTACTGGGATTGCTTCATGTAACTTATTCCGAGTGTCTACAACGTCGCTTGGTAGCAGGGTTTTAAATGTAGTTGCCATGTTTGTTTTCCTATACCGCCTTCACAAAGCGAACAGGGATGTCTACTCTGTAACCTGTAGTAAATCCTGTTAGGCGGATGGTTGAGTCAATGTATCGTGAAGAGCCGGTGATACCGTTGATATTGGTGCCTGTAGCACCGATAGTATCAAATAGGTAATTGCTCGATTGTAAGTTCTGAGATGCTTTTAGTTTAAACTTAAAGCGGAGACCTGGGCGGCCGGCGAGGGGCGAGACCTCGTTCGCCGTTCTAGCTGGGTTCTGCTGGATCGTGTAGAAGTAGCCGCTGTCTAGTCCTTCTTCGCCCCCCTCTAAGGAAACGAAGTATGATGCTACTTGATCGTCGTCGATGAACGACACCTCGGCTTCGGCGTTGTTTGGAGAGACCAGAGTTGCAAGGCGGTTATCCATTTCAACAATGTACTGAGTTTCAGTAAGTGGGTTGGCCGGCCTGAGTGGCTCCAGTCCTTCAGCGTTACTGTCCAGGCCTTGATCGATCACGATGGCTTTTGAATCTACATATCCAGAGTCATTACCTCGGAGGAGACCAGATGTGCCGGCAAAAGCAGTTTCATCTGCGGCAACAACATAGATACCAGCAGTGCCATTATCTGTAAGAGTTGCTGCGGATACATCGGCAGTTTGACCAACGCCCGTTAGGGTGTTCAATTTGAGGACTGGTAGATAGAGCAAATCATTGCGGGCAATCGTCAACAGTTTAGACTTCATTACAGAAGTGTTATTAGTGAAAGCTTCGAAGATCGGTGATTGTAGGATTGTTAAATCGTAGTAAGCAGAACCACTTACGTTATTTAAGTCATAAAGTCCGTAATTAATTTCATCATCGCCGAAAGCAAATTTAGCCACTCTGAAACTGCCATCACCCTTAGCTAGACGCATGCGACCAGTGTCAGTCAATACGGCATCTAGGATGATATCACCTGCGTTATCTAAAAAAGCCATTTATAATTCCCTCATAACTGCTTGACTACCAAATCAACATAAATAGGCGTGAAGTTTATAAATCATTGTTTAGCGATGAATTTTAGGTTTAAGTCAATTTTACGACCTGTGCTCTTACTAGTTAATCGTATTTTTAATTTCTTCCCGAAAACACTATCGCTCAAAACGCCGATGGTTACCCCCTCATCATCTATCATACTCTGTAATAGAGAAGGTTTAATGAATATTTTTCTCCCAAGGGATTTTTTTCGCTTCTTGAAAGGTAAGGGTTCTGGGTCATACACATCAATCTCGTGAGTTACCACTCCACGATCATTTATCATCCGCACTCGATATATCGACGATGGGTTAGACATTCCGTTGTTTTGATCCACAGACCGAAAGGTGTAGAAATATTCTTGATTTGGCACAAGGTCGTCTGTTAAAGATAAGCCCTTTGTTGCGTGAACTCTAGCATGACGCTGATTCAGGAACGCTTTGTATGGGTTTGGTTGAGAAGGGAGGTTAGTTGTTCTAAACACTTCAATTATCTGTGTATCTGCTCCTTCTGCTCTAAACTCCACATGTCCTGTGGGTAGATCAGGGTTTGTTATCTTTTGACTATTGTGAGTGTTTGTAAATTTTTCTTTATCTCCCGACATTAAGGGAATATACTTCTGGGCGTTATTGCCGGTTAGGTCATCGGTCATTCGTCCTAGGTTTATCAATACTCGATTGTCCACGCCACGGAAAGGTATGATGGAAACATTTGGAGGGACGGGAGGATGGTCGATGATGTGGGCAGAGAGAACTGTGGTATCTTTTGTTCTTCTACTCTCACGAACAATATACTTCTGCTTTATTGCTTCAAAAGACATTGGAGTAATTATGAGAAGAGATGTTGATCCGTCTCCAATAATAGAGTATTCCTGAATAGTATACTTATATTCCGTATTATACTTCACTTGAGAATCAACATAGCTGAAATTATCAACTTCTGCTAAGTTCGGAACATAAATGCTTTGGACTACCCTGTCTCCCACCCGTTTACTAATCCGATAGAAAAGAACTTCACGATGGGGTTCTTGCAAAATCCTAGTTATCTCTCTCTGGGCAATGACAAGATTTATTTTCCTTCGGGCCGAGACACAACCACTGGCTGTGCCTTCCAACGCTTCCTCGACTAACGAGGTCACATTTGTTGAGAATTCATAAACGGAGTTGTTAGCAACACCGTTTATTTTGATACCGGTCTCAGCATAGAGGACGCTGTTGCTAATGAACTTCTGGATAACCGCAGGGAAAAGGCCTGCTTTAGTCAGCATGCGAGATATAGAGCCTGCGACCTCTGTTGAAAATGAAGTTTCGATGTACATTGGATACTGAGCCTTACCACTAGAGAGGACGCCCCACCTCTTAAGCATGGCTGGGTTTATTATAAGATGAGTCTCGTTATCCGGTTCGCTAGAAGTGTCCGGTGTGAATTGATCAAAGTTAATACTCAGGTCAGGGCGAGCATCCGCTTTTATAGTTTCGTTATAAAGGTTAGGGAGTTTAAGTTCCCCCACACTAGACGATGGAGCCACGAGGTCTTGATAATTCTCAACAAAGAAATTATATACCGGACGCACATGAGCTAAATGCTGCTGACGAGGGCGAGGGGGAGGGGTTACTTCTCTCACGACCGGTTCATCACTCGTCACCGTTACAGGGTCAGCCGGGTCGTCAGAGTTAGTGGTATTTTGGATGTTTTCCTCATCCGTTTTGACTCCGGAGGATACGCCATCCAGGGTGACGTTAGCCGAACTGCCGCCAAGACCCGGCATTTTATACCCTCCTCATTCTTGATCGCAACCCAGACAACTGTGCTCGTCGTGGGATAAACCGTGATGTCTTATTTAGCTTGAGAGAATTAAGTTTTGGGGTCTTTACCGTACTGAAGAGGTTAGAGGCGTTTATCATGATATCTTCTTTGCGTATGTTTAATGGTCTAAACTCTGGCATGTGGATCAACTGTATTTTTTGCCTCTGTTCTCCCGCAATCATGAAGTACTCATTGAAAACAGGAGCCTCTAGAGTGTCTAGCTTTCCAATACCTGCCGCCGTAGCCTCTGCTCCGGCAAAAGGGCGGAAGCGACAAAGAAGAAGCTTTCCGTTGCCCCTGCTCTCTACTACGCTTCTCGTAAGTTCTTTCCACTCTTCGCCGTGGATTCCATTGTTAAATCCAGCAAGGTACTCCACTGTGTTTACCTGCTTCAAGGTAAACCAAAGAGTTGCGAACTGATCAAAATCCTTCATAGGGTCGAAGTCAACATCGAGGTTGAGGCGAGGAACAGAAACATTTACCACTTCATCAATAGAACCGCCATTGGCTAAGGCTTTCGATACTTCCTGAATGGCAAACGCATGAGGAGAGGATATATTCTCGATCTTCTTTGCTATTTCTGAGCCCGCATCAGTAATAGAATTAAAGCTGTTACTAAACATACCCTTGCCCACGGGCTTGATAGCCATGTTGCCCACTACGTTAAGCAGTGGTTTATTATACTTGGGCATCGCCTTCTTTTTAATAGCAAACGCTGCCTTCTGTTCAAGTTTTGCCGCTGCTCGGTAATCTGTATCGAGTACCTGGGTGTTCAAGGTGATTGCCGCTTGTTTATGAGCCTCGGATGATATCTTCCCAAAGATACTCTCAATAGACGCAGGAGTGGTGTTTTCATTATCTGGTTGTACCGACCCTTGGTCAAGAGTAATGTTTGTTCCTTGTGCTCCGAGATTCTGGGCTGATAGCTCGATAACTTCAGCACCACTTTCTATGGCAAGCGATAGACTATTGTCCTCTGCTTGGGTGTTCACAAAGAGTATCTCCGCAAGGGCTTTATTGAAATCTTCCTTCTTTCTCTCGTCTTGAAGGTTTATCTTTATAGAAGGGGTTCTAATAAATGCTGGTGACAGGTGAGAGTATTTTCCCGTGGATAGATCAGCAGAGGCGTCGCCGGTGAAGATCTTTTTCGTTTCGAGAGAAATCCTATTTTTATACTCTTGGGCGGTAAGAGTGTTCAGTCCTGGGTCCTGATCTTCCTTATCATCTGAGAGGTAGTCATACCCTAGACGCTTTACCCTATGTTCTTTGATGATCCCGTCGAACTCTTGACGGTGAAAAGATATTCTTCGAGGCCCCATGGCTGAGCCTGCGCCTCCAAGTGCGTTTTGACTTTTTGGCCTTGAGTTGATTTTTGTTTCCCGGCGAAGAACAGTAGAAAGCTGCTCAAAGAACACTTGAAGCTCTTTTACCTTTTCGGCTCGTTCAGAAGAAGAAGCCCGAGAAAAATATCCTGTATTTTCATCAAGGAGTCGCTCCTTCCAAAAGTCAAGCCTTTCCTTTGCCACGCCTGATAACAATTCTGCTGCTATGGACAAGGAGACGTTCATAATTCCGTTTGGCCCAATTAATTCCTCCTGTTCTACATCTTCAACTTCACCTGTGCGGCTATTGGATAATTTGAGGAACACCTGATTAAGCCGGTCAACCACCGCTTCTAGGTGCTCGATTATTGTTTCCATCAAGAGACTGCTCTCATCTCTAAAGGATATCTCAACCCCGTACTTATAAAAGTGATCGACAGGGAGGTCGCTTGAAGATCTCTCCTCAGTGCCAGTATAGTACTTGTACCGATTAGAGTTGTTAATCGCAAAAGAATCAGTCGATAGCAACTCTTTACCCAAATTGCCGATAATCTGTAAGTCATCGGGGTTCCCAAAATCTTGAGTAAATGAGTTTCCACCTAAACGATTAGTAGATTTCTTTACCTTCTTGTCTAGACGACGCCGGAAAATCCTTACATTTTCAATGTTGGAGCCTGCCTGTTGGGCTAGTTGCCGCAGTGCCTCGCTTTCATATACTTTAGGAAAATCAGTATTATCCCTCAAGAATCCTTGTGAATCAAAAACAAAGGCATATCGAAAGTTATTCTCTTTGTCTACGGTTCCCCAGAAATCTGATACATAACGACGAGTACCCTGAAGGGATGATTTGATCGTAACGTCACTCACGTTGCTAGCGATCGAACCAATGAGAAGTTCTAATTCTCTTTTGGCTGAGCCTTCATCTTTTACAAAAGACCCTTGGCGATGACCACTACCTCTAGATGGAGCGAGTGATCGTAGGTCTTGTACCGATGAACTAACAACCATGCCATCCTTAATAGCACTCAAGGAGGAAACCTGGCCAGGTAGTGACCCGTTTTGGGTTCCCTCAATGTCTATTGGATCCAGTCCGTAACTCTCAACCAAAGTTTCAATATTTAAAAGAATAGATGCTGAGAGATCCACATCATTAACATCTTGGAGTGAAAATTCTTGTTCCACTACAAATACTGTTGCCCTGCTATCCACTTCACCTGTTTCGGTGATGTTTTCTAATACACCGTCATAGGTCTTTACAATATTTTCTAAATCATATGTCTTCGTTGTTGTGTTATTTCCCGAAGTATTGATTTCTAGCTGGAGTTTCATTGCTCGGACTAGTTCAATATCTTCTGTCCATAGATCTTGGTCTTCCCCTACTTGATCTTCCATGATGGCAAGTCGGACAGATAGTACAACGTCGTCGTCGCCTACTTCCATTGTGGGTTTTATTGTTACTTCCCGAATTTGTACTTCGGGGATTAGTCCTGTAAAGGAGGAGCAGGCAATCATTAGTCACATACCTCTTCGTCAGGGTCGCCGATATCTTCGATTAAGTCGATGATGCCGACATGCTCGCCAATTTCAAATGGAGTGGCAGGCGGGGTTTCTAGATCTTCGATTTCACGGTCAACTCGTAAGTCTAAATAATACTCAACATAAGTTTCATCAAGAGCTTGTAAATCATTTTCGATCTCATCTTCCGTTTCAGAGAGAAAATCGCCGCTCTCATAAGCCTTTCTAAGGTTAGCAGCAATCGCTGATAATGCTTCCGGATTCTTATCGTTGACAAAAGATAACTGTCGAGTGATACTTCCTTCCTCATCTGTTACGAATACTTCAATGTCATAGTTTTCAAAGCGATCCCATATTACATTTCGTTCACGGGTTTGTAATACCGCTTGCTGTTCGCTTGATAAAAACTGTATACCATCATCCTCTGAATATACATTTTCTATTACCATTTCTATTTGTGGTATCTCTTCTGCTCGTTCATGAGGGGAGGAGTATGTTACAGATCCCGAGATTTTAACGCTTTCAGGTAGAACTGTGACCTCCCATGAGGGTTGCTTGTCTTTCGTGCCGTCGCTAGTTCCAAGTGGTCTTGTTAGTGATAGAGTTGTATCGTTAATAGCCATCTGTGATTTCTCGTGGCCATATGCGGCTGGGTATCCGTATGAGCCCGAGAAGTTGTATAGTGGCTTTATAGTTGGTGTTGTTTTAATCCGATCGACTGAATTGTTTTGTTCCTCAGATGTAGATCCGTAAGTCACATCGTAAGTTACTTCGTCGTCGTGAAAAGAATAGAAGGTAGGCTTGAACTTGCCCTTAGAGAGCAAGTACTTCCCGTATGGTGTTAATTCAACACTCATAACGTCTTGTTTTTTATCAAAGAAAGTCGCCATATCTTATTTACCCTCTTTAATCATCTTTTCTTGGTCCCGGAATTTCTTCTACATCTGGCTTCCACTTAATTGATGCTTCGATCTTGGCAAGTTCAACGAGGGAGAAGTTATCGAAAGGCCAGTTGTAACCCTTCACTCTGTTCTCGTATGTCTTCTGGCCAGGTGTCCTGATCATCTCTACGCCAGCATCGATTAAGTTGTTCTGGACCATTTCTTCATAAGTCGCTGGTGCTCTCTGTTTTACCTTGAAAACCATCCATTGAATATCTTCCCTGAACCCTGGCTCGTCTTGTCCGTTGCCTGGTAGAGTAGAGCGTGAAATGTCGATCATGTCTCGTAGGCGGTTATCAACCTTGCCCTTGGAGAAATCCTGAAGACCAACACCAGGCATTGCATGGTCGATGGTGGCGACCGTTACATCCGTGTCCGAACTTAGAAGACGATCAGCAGCCTCAGGCATGATCCCCTGCCAGATGTCAGCGAGGTCCTGCTTGCTAAGTACCGTTGAGAACTCAAAGAGATACATGGCGATCGGCTTGTTTTCTGGGTCGATCAAGTGGTCCTCAGGACGGGCAGCAGGGTCGAACTGCTTCTTGTATGGATAGTGTGGAGACACGAGATAGGACATTTTCTTCTCTAATGCGGGAGGAAGATTATAACGATCCAAACTAGTCCTCATCTTAGCCACGGCAGGCCCAAAAGTATCCACGACATGGCCATTTTTCTTATACATTGGAATCTCAATGAAACGTGTTTCGCCGGTTGAATCTCTGTAATAAGGGACAGCGACGATGGCTTCGTGAATCCTCTTACTATCAGCTAATTTGCCGATTCGTTGTGGTTTTCCAATCGCACTTTCTGAGAAGCCGACGAGCTTTGCTAGTGATTGAACACCACCCTTGGCTGTGCGATCCGAAACAGAGAGCTTATAGTGGTCGGGGTCGAGGGCTCCGGTAAAGGTTGCGTTAGCATCATAGGATCCCGTACCAAGTGATGAAGTAACGAAAGAGCCATTATGAACGAAAGTTGTAGTTTCATTGTCTGTAATTGTTACGAGCAGGTTGTAGTCCGTCGAAGGTGCTGCCAGGGGTCCGCCAGCATCGGCAATTGCTTGGTATACTGCCCTGCCTGTGACGTTTGGACAGGAGGAAGTTGGTATTGTGAGTTCGATGCTGGCGTTTGTTAACGAAGAATCGACATAAACGACGTCAGAAGCAGGAGAGGGGTTGGTTGCTCCTGTTGGGAAGGTTATAAGTCCCGAATCCGTTGTTTTCTCGTCGGTAAGAAACTTGTAGACGAAGAAATAGTTAGTATCAATGTCTAGAGAACCCGTGGTGATATCGAGGTCTGCTTCTGCTTTTTCCGAGGGGTCAGGGGCAGAGTTAGGAGCTACGAGAGCCTTTGTTGTGTCTTTTGAGGTAACGTCCCGAATGAGCATCTGGACGCCTTCGCTCTCGTCTGGGTCTACGCCATATTGATGCCACATTCCGAAAGTATGAGGAGGAGAGTCTCCGTCAATGAATTCGCCGGGGGCGATAGAAGCCGAGAAGTTATACTTTAATGAGGATGTAGCTTCAGCTTGGGCATCTGTTCTTGGGAAGTCTAAGATTGGGCACTCCCAACGTGGCATAATGACCCATCGATCCGTGGGTGTACCGCCGGCGTGCTTGTTATCAATTACTAAACTGGCGTCGATGTTCATCTTATTCTGCCAAGCTCGGTTCCAGCCGTGGGGAGGGACACGACAGGCATCAGTATAGTCAAACTTATAGTCGTTTGAATTGTGATAAGTCACTTCCGAATTCTGAATAATCTCGCTTAATGAGGTGAAACCATTCTGAATAGCAGCAGTCGTTGGGCGATATACGATGCGAGCAATTGATTCACCGTAGTAATAAGGTGGTGTGTACGGAGCAAACACTCCACGGTAGTCAGGCCAAACATCCCCTCCTGGGACGCCAAGGGAGGAAGTCTGATAACTTGCCGTCAGTGGCGTAAAGCCAGCACTGTTCCACCCTACAGAACCGGTGGCTGTGGGGACGCCGAAGGCATGTGGGTTGCTATACATGTTGAAGTTATCTGTCTTCCGCAGGGCAATCTCCATTGTGTACACTGCCGATGGATCGATCTTAATCGTTTCTGGGTCCACCAGAGCCGGGTCGGTTGCTAGTTTTGTCATTCCATCTTCAAGGAAGAAAGAAGGCGTAGCTGCTAAGAAGTTAGAAGTTGACTTCTCGTATTTCTCGTCGCCAGAGCGAATGAGGGTTACTGATCCTGAATCAGGCAAAATACCGAAATAGCCGTCGTCCCAATCTCCGTCTGAGGGCTGACGTAGACCCGTATGCCAATTAGTTGAGGCATTTTTTATTCCCGTGGATGAAAATATATTTTGAGGTGTCGTGATGTGCTCAAAACCAACACGACTACCATAGAACACCTTTTGAGCTGTTTCTGTTTTATTATTACCTATTAACGCAGGATAGGTTGTTTTTCCTAGCGTTCCGGATAAACCACCGTGCAGGGGCTCAACTATTACCGTTTCCAGCCCAGGAGCGGTAATACGGGAATACCCTATGTCAAACTGGTCCTCGGACTCCCCTGATACTCTTACCGGGAAGTCTACTGCAATGCCTGATTTGATCGCATTAAATAGCACCCCTGGTGCCGCCAAAGGAGTTAGCGTTGTCTGCCAGATGGTGTCTCTTAAGATTTGTTCGGCGGCGGCTGTGGAGAAAGTTCCATCAAACAGAGTTCTTATATCGGCGCCTGTGTTGGCAGCAAGTTGTGGAAATTCTGCTGTCGGGCCATATGATTGGGAAAAATTTGATATTAGGTCAATACACCTCTGCACCGGATAGAATGAATTGTCTATTACTATCTTATTGTGAGTGCTAGTGTTTATTGCTAAATCGCTGGCTAGTCCATGGGAATTTGCCCCCTTAATCGCCATAAGCCCAGTGATTGTATCTGAGTTAGTTTTTTCAATACTTGCCGACATGATAGTAGACCCGGTTAAGTAGAATATATCCGTGGCGAAGGAAAGGTCATTGAGTTTTTTCCCATTACTGATTCTCTGTTCTAAGTCCCTACCAGAACTATATTCCACAACAAGGCCATAGCCAGAATTCTTACCTTGTTTTTCTAACTCGGCGATTGTCTGTGTATTCTCCTTGTACGGAGTACGGGTAGCTATAGATAAGCCCTTTCCGCCTCCGTCTACTGATCGGCGGAGGGGGGCTGACCACATGGGGCGACTTGGTGCTCCGCCAACAGAGTTTGGATATTGCGTCATCCCAAATGTATATGAAAATCCGCCGGCTTTTGAATAAATGTCTAGTGGTGCGGTGGTCATGAACATCGCTTGTTTTTTTCCATGAAGTCTCCCATACAGGCTGATGCCTTCTGGTGTGAGGACAGACCAGTCAGAAACGGCACTATTATCATGAGTGTTGAATAAGACCCCCATTAGTTCTCCCGAAGGACCGATTTCGGCTGCGGCGAGAGGTGAAGTACCTGAGATAGGAAAGACTGAAGGCTGTACGTCAGATAATGATAATGAATATTCCGACAACATAAACGAGTCCAGTGGCCAGATTGAGCCAGTTCCTCCCGTCAACACTAGCCCTGGATTTTCGAGTAGTGGTGTCTGAGATCCTTCGCCTGCAAGCGTATACCCCTGGGAAGTGACAAACGGAGAAGTCAGCCTTGGGAACATTTTACTACAAGTATCTCTACTTGCGGCAATGTCTTGTGAAGAAGAAAAGTTCGCTACCACCGAGTCCTCACAGACTCTCGTTAAGTCGTCATCCTTCCAAAAGTTAATGCCATACACGTCACGCTTTATGTGACTTAGTAAACCTGCGTTACGGGCCTGAGGATAGATAACCTGTGATATCTCGTGTTCCTTAATCCCTACTACAGATGTTACTTCTGGTGGCAGGTTCATTTCTAAGGTTTCTAATATAGAGTCAAAGATATTCCTGTATTGTCTTTTAGAGTAATTTGTATGTTCGTTTAGTCTTGCGTTAGCAAATCCCATTCGATCATTGCCATCTGCGTATTCTAATAGTATATTTTTTTGTTCCCCGAGATCGTCGAGGACCGTAAGAGTGGTTCTAGCCATTCCGTGGTTCTGGGTGAAAACAGGTTCGATGTACGAAGTGATGGTCGTAGTGTAAGTCGTGCCGTCGTTTGATAAAATGCGATCTTCGATGTCGAATTGGTTTGAGCGACGATATGAAGAACCTAAGGCAGATTGGCCGAAGCGTAGGCGATGCCATGGGGCGCCGGCATACTCTTTTGCCCACTTATAAGCGATTCTGCCCGTGGCCTCTTGAGTGAAAGGAGAGGTCGAGTCTTCACGATAGTCTGAGAAGTTTAGTGGGTCAGCAACTAATCCTGATAATTCAGAGGTTTCTGGGAGAGCAACACCATAGCCGCCGCTTACAGCACTATCGGGGTAACGGCTACGGTTGGCTACATACTCATCGTAAAGTGAACGATTCAATCCGTAACCCGGTGTGCCATCGACTTCTAACCAAGAAGCATCCGAACCAGACATACCTATGAACCACGAACTGCGGTCGGCAGCCGGAATTGGTCGAGTGACGAAAGCATTGTCCCTCATGATCCTAGTGCCGTGATGGACCGTGTTTCGTTGAGTTTTATGTAAAGAAGCAACCCCGGCAGAAAATGAACCAGTATTGAGTTGCTCAATTGTAAAGCCACCGTCAAGGAGGGCATCGCCTAATCCGTTTATAAAGCCGTATCTACCTGAATAGGTTGAGAGAATCGCATCTTGAGCTTCTCTTACCGTCTTATTACGGAAAGGAAGAGCGTTGTTGGCTGCGTACTGTTGAGAATGTAGATCCATGTAGGCGGGAGTATTAACATCGACGCCGCCTGGAGCTGAGAATCTTTCCACAATTACGGTTTTGTTCGCCTCTCTTTGTGGAATGGCATAATCAACCAACTGTCCGACATATGGTGAAGCAACACCAGTAATGTTATAGTTCTCTGGGTTTGAGCGGAAATCAAGATTGTTTATATTACGATCTGATGTGTGTACAACTTCATAGTTTCTATCTTTTGTATAGTTCCCGAGAACTCGGATTGAACCGCCAACAGATTTATGGGCAACGTTTGCGATGTTGACAGGAGATTTAATGCCGTCTGTTCGGGTGTAACCACCGAAAGGAGTGGCTGCCCCAACATTGGGAGTTACGGTGATCTGTGAAGCAGCAGGACTCAAGTCCCAAGACTCAGGACGGTTGGTCTCGGCAACAGGGACATGTCGAGCTTGGACACCGCCGACGTGAGTGTCGGTGAATGGACCCTGTAAGCCTGCTTCGTACTCTGAAGTTGCTGTGAAGTCTTCGTGCAAGGAAGATAGATCAACACCGTTTAAGCCGGCTGATTCCAATACTGCCCTGTAACCCGTGTTAACACTTGAACTATATGCGGTGAAAGGTGCTACCCGGTTACCCTTGTATCCTTGACCATCGATAGTTGCCTTGAAGTTCATTTTCTCCTTGGCAAACGGATTGAGGACGTCAACACACTTTGTTTCTTCAACGAAGTCAGATGCTACAAAAGAATGGATGTTCTTCTTTTTACCCGGTTCTTCGTTTGAACCAGGCGTGATCTCGTCTTCTTTGGCTATATTAAGTCGGACAGGGCGAGAAAGACGTTTAATGGCGTAGGTCGATCCACCGACTTCACGAGTAGTGATCTCTTTTATGGATTCACGGTCGGCATCAACATCAGCATCACCAGAAGTTAGTACCGAACCATCTCGCTCGGCTCGGTCCTTCCACCAACGACAGTTTTCGTCTTCATCCTGTGAGACGGGAGCGTGGCCTGTGGACCAGCGATATAGATTTTCCTCGATGCCTCTTATCTTCGCTTCAGGCTCAGGAGCCTTCATGTCTAGGGCTGGGAACTTATGGTCGTATTTGTTGCGTTCTAAAACATGACTCTCAATCACATTTCGTACGCCATCGCTGACTCTTGCTGAAATTGGGAACAGTTGTTCAATCATTTGATTAAGTGAACTGTCTACCCACTTATAGTATTCGATGTACTTGTCTACGTCACCTGTTGAGTCAACCCTTCTGTAGAATATCTCTCGAAGTTTACCTAACTCCTTATATTCTCGTCTGTATTTATTTTTTGGTTCCCCGACTAAGTTGTTGAAATCTTTGATAGAAGCGAACATTCCAAGCATCTCGGATGAAATGGCGTCGTACATTGATTTTTCGACAGCGAAGAAGAATCGTTCAGGGAGCTTGTCCCTTGAGAAAATCTCGTCTACAGATCCTGGTTCGATGACTCGGATCATGTCCTCTGAATTCATTTCATCAATTTGTCGCTGCTTGCCCGTGAGAACATACTCTTTTCTGGCAGGCTTGTCGCCGACAGTGAAGAAATCGGCACGAGCAGGATGATTACGGAGGGTAATGTCACTGAAGTCGCCCTGGTATGATCCTTCGTAAGTAGAAGAGTCTAGACCACTAGAGAAATCCTCTACGGTGAACTGGCCACTACCGTCGGCGGTTGAAGCATTGTTGAAATCCCAGTTCAGAATTAATGTCTCTATCTCAGGGGTGTGGCCGAGGGAAGAACTGTTCTGGAGTGCTTGGGTGTTCCTAAACGGGTGATCGGTACCGTAACTGTCTGCCTCAAGAGAGTGGGCTGTTACTTCGTCAGAAGTGATCGCTTTGTTCCACGCCCTGACCGAACTAACCTTAATATCTGTGGGATACGCATATGCACCTGAGTGGTTAACACGATCAGCACCAGCATATACTCTCTTGGGAGAGGTTAGAATCTGAGAACCTGTTGCGTAAGGCACAGTTGAGGACACAGAAATCGATTGCTGTACGTCACCTAACAGGGAGTTGGCTGCGAGTAGTTCGACTGTATATTCGCCGTTTTCTGTACCTGTTACTCTCTCAGCATAAGGGTAAGCAACAGGTCGGACATTAATGGCGACGTTCCACCGAGAACCGTCATAGAGGTTGTGGATAACTGAACTGGTTAAGACGACGTTGCCACGAGCGTCCGCTACGATGATTTGTGCGTCTTTGCTGTCCAACTTGTCCCGGATGACCTCAGAGAAGTCAGTGAACTCACGACGGGTGTAGACCTGTAGTCCCCAATCATCTGCCGTTGCTGCCCAAGTGGTGTCCGTTGAACTCTCACTGGCGTCCAATGGAGTGTGGAAACCGAACAGGGAAGAGGTTACATTGATCGGAGAGGTATACAAGGGGTCGTCTATAGAACGGCGTTCTGGGAAGATCACGTCTGCTTGTAGAGAAAAGGCGAACTCTTCTGAAGATTCAGAGCCAGTAATAAGACCGTGAGTATCACCGCCATTAGGATACTGATAGACCGTTGCCTTCATGTCGTCGTAATTACGAAGACCAGACATGTCAACATATCGTTTTTTACTTACAGATAAGTTGCGAGAAGGGTTAAGTTCAAAGTTTATACCATCAGCATAGACATTAAGTTTTACTAACTCATCGTCAATACCATAACAACGCATGAAGTTTCTAAAAGACTTTTCAGTTCCCTTAGACTTATAAATGTATGTTAAGTTGTTATAGATGTTCTTATAAATAAGATTTTTAGTTTCTACAAGGTCGTCTTCAAACTCTTGTCTGTCGTCCCGATTTAAAAAGCGTGATATAACATCAGCGTTTTCAAAGATTTCAGGGGTTTCCATCCCCATGGATGATACGAGTCGATCCATGAATGGAAGAGGCTTAGAGGAGCCTGTTACATAGTTGATGTCTCGGATCTTAGATAAAGCATCGATCTGGTTACTAAGGGTATCGAAGTAACTTGACATCACCTGGGTTAATTTCTTCAATTCACCTGAAGACTGCTCGTCGTCTTCTACGATCCACGCTGGTAGCGAATGAAGCATATTAGCATTATTGTGATAGTCGTACTCTCGGCCAGCGAGGACCAAAGTGTCCTTTAATGTTGAGACATCAGGGTGAGAAGGGTAGATTATAAGATCTTCTCGCTCGAATGGAGCGGCTAACGAGTCTACGATCGCAGATCCCGTTGAGCGGGCGGCTGAAGTGTAGCCAGTCCAAGCACCATTGGAAATACGACCAGAATAATCGAGGACAACTCCATCAATTGATTCGTCGCCGGTAATCCCCTCGTTGAACTTAAAGTAGATCCCTAGAGAAGAGTTGGAGTCCGTAGTGTTGCTGCCACCATTAACTGTAGTAAAGTAGTTTCTACCAATCGCTTCCGAAGTGCGCTCGGTTTTCCAAAAGCGAAGTTCATCGATAGATCCTGATAGCTTACCTGCGCCGGTTGTGATTCCGCTAGTTCCAGATGGTGCCGTAATTAGAGCACCGACAGTGCCATTAATAACACCCTGGGTGGCTCCAATAGATGAACCCGTGAGGATAGGACTGCCGACGCAAGATCCATTTAAGTAATACTTTAAAGAAAGTGATGAGCCGGAGTTGGCAATGCTGATAGCATGGTGGTTCCAAGTATCATCTGCTACCGTGAGTAACCCAGTGGGGATTTCTGCTTGATAGACACCTGTGGTGCCCGACTGGGCTGTTACAAAGATACTGCCGGCTGAACCAGACTGAAGCTCAACTGTTAGTCTCCCATAATCTACTGAAGATGATAGTTGAGAATTCCATACATCCAACAGTACTTCTGTTGGAGACGAGATCGAAGAATCAAAAGTAGGCTTCTTTAGATAGAATTCTAAGGTTGTGCCATTTACTCCGCCGAAGCCAAGATTATTCGTCCTGTTAGTGTCTTCGTCCCACTTGTTAGGTGATCCCTTAATATAGTCAGGATTTCCATTATCGTCGAGGCTAACTGCTGCATGCGGACCACCCTGAACAGAAATATATTCTAAATCAGTAGGATGAGTGTAGCCAGATATTGGAGCGGCTTGGGCGCCGTAGTCAAGACCAAGTGTAACATAACCTGTAGATTTTGGATAACGATCATCAAAAATGTATCGCTCTAACGGGTTTAAACCATTAATAAACGAGAGTTTCTCTTTAGAACTGCCGTCGTAGGGGTATTCATTTGCGATGAAATTAAAGGCGTCTTCGTAATATTGCTCCGCTGAACCGAACTTTGCGAAGTTAGCGGGATCTGAATAATCCACATTGGCAATAAACCCAGCAGATTCCTTAATCGCCTCAGCTAATTGCTCTTCAGATTCTACACGGGTAGCAACAGCGTTCAGGGTAGAGCCAGGTAAAACACTTTGCGAGTCGCCAGTTTTCGCCTTATTAAATAACTTCTTAATACTCATTTATCGCCTACTCTTCAACTCTAAACTTGAACACTTCTGGCTGTTCGGTAAATTCTCCCTGTAGATAGTAGGCAAGGCGGATTCCATAGGCATATCCAGCCTCCAAAAGAGACATGTCGATATCAAAATAGTTTCCATCATCATCGTACGATGTCTTTGTATATTCCACACTTCCTGTCCCAAACGGAATTGCGTTAAGGTTATCGGTTATGCGATATACGCTATAGAACGCATCTTCCACTACAGTATTCTCAACAACACTAGTCGCTACCGTAAATACAGTCGGACACCAATTACGCTGGCGAGCAAAAAGCCTTAGCCTAGGTTGTTCATTTCTTGAATAAGATGATTTTAGATTGGTCAATTTAGAGGCATAGGTTTCCGACACTCGATTAGCAGTGGCTGAATGAGTGTTGCCATCGAAAGATCCAGTATGGAATTCAGTGGACCCGGTTAACCACACATCATATAACGGGGTAGAGGTTGTGTCTACCGCAAATGATGCTGTATACACTCCGTCAAAGGTAGTGCCGTTTTCGACTAGCTTGCCCGCCTCAACCGAGGTTGCGCTGTCGCCGGCGTGATCAATGATCGTTAATGGTGAACCAACTGGTACGCCGTCGTCATTTGACGCTGAGTAAATCCGTACATCGAGCTTGTCGCTGTCAAGTCCTGGAATATCCTTGAGCGTGCCCCTTGAGTAGTTGTATAGATATAAGGTGTTCAAATTGTCTTCTGAGGCGAGAAGGGAACTGCTTAGTTGGAAGTTTCCTCTGTTGTCCTTCCGAGCATCGTCCCACCTAGCCTCTAAAACAGGCCGTTTGAAAAAGTACTCACTCGTTCGAGCGAAGAATTTCTTTGTGTATAGAGTTCCATTTGATCCCGAAATTGAAGCGTCGGTGTGCTTTACCAAGAAACCGTGATTTTCCTTCGCCCCGCTTAACCAATTACTAACAGCCGTGGTCACATCAACCAAGATATCTTCATCTCCGAGAGGGAAGTTGACCGAGGCAGAGAAGTTCAAAGGAGATACTACGGAATGGTAGTCGCCGCCGGGAGTTGTCCAAGCGGTGCCTACGGAAGAACTGTTCCAATTTACAGCACCACGATCTTTATATTCATCAAGGTCGAGACCAGTGCCTTCTGTCCAACTTGCGGATAAAATCTTAATATCTAGATCAAAGTTTTGTGGCAATGTCTCGGCATGCTCAGCGTTGAACATACGAAGATGGTAAGTTACGCCGTCGGCCGGAAGTGTATTTGCAGCAATATCTGCGGTTAAGGTGTCAATCGGAAACTGGACCAGTACTCTTGTCTCTTCAGCATTAGCAGCTTCAATAGCGGCGGCTGTTTGTCCATGGACTACAAAGGCCTCTAAGACATCTGCGCCGCCCATATTGGCTAACTCACCCTTGTCTACCAAGTTCATTTTAAAAGCATTTGTAATAGTAGCATCTGAATTAGATGTGTATCTACGAATAGCCATTATCTAACTGCTCCTTTGATATCTTCTGTAGGGTTTTTAATCTCAAATACGACATCGGACGCCGCTGAAATGTATCGTCCGTCGGGAGAAGTATTTGCCTCTATATCATAAGAAAATTGACTATACCCTGGGGCTGTCTTTTGTGAGATTACAACGTCTAAAGTATCAATTACCCCTGGGACTCTGTTTAAGGTGAGGAATAATTCTGACGTAAACAATGGTTCTCCAAGGTTCTTTTTAATGTTGAACTTCTCAGTCAACGCATCTACACAGCTATTAAGAACGTCATACTTGTTAACGCCACTCTCAGTCACAACTTCAAAGTCCATTGCTAAATTAACAACATTCCCATCTATAATATCAACTGTATCATTTACCATTTTATAGCTTGACAGGTGAGTTTTAAGGTTATTCTTTAAAGTTTGTGTAGCTTGTGTTAGATTTCCCGAACTATCCTCTGAGAGGACATACATGTTTAGGTTGCGTTTCAAGGACTGTCTATCTTGAACCATGTTTGCCCTTTTGAGCGAACCAAACCGCTCAGGCATGCGATAAGCTAAGGCGATATAATCTTCTTTAGTTACAGCACGGTTCTGGGTTGCGAAATTGTCTAGTGCCCGTATTCTCAATTCTTCCGCAGATGGCAAGGTTACATCGCCAACTACCGGTACTTCATTTATACATTCTAAAGAAGATATTACGAATTCTCTAGTTTCAGAACTCAACAAGGTGTTGTCTCTAAATACTACGTCGGGCTCGGCAACTGTTGAGATTGACCCAACAGAAGCGTTAACATTTTCTGTTGTGTTAGCTCTATAAACTATTGTAATCGTTGTATTGCTTGGAGATATCCCGAACTTATCTGTCTTCATTAGGCGGGTTGGATCGAACGATTCGTCAACAATATGAGTTCTGCCGTGTCGTTCCAAAAGCACGTCTGCTGGGTCAGCAATGACGTTTTCAGTTAGGTTGTCGCCTGACCCGAAGCCAAATTGTAAAGTAACCTCGCCATCATCAAACTCGGATACAAAGCGACGTGGAGCAGGTTTGGCTTTCATAATATAAGGTACGGATACCTTATCCTCGCCGTAATTTACAACCTGATCGTATACAACATCCTGTGACAAGAATGGAACTTGGTAATAATCATGCCCTTCTGAATCCTTTACCGAGATGATCTCAGATACGTTTTCACTTGAAATCTTAATACTAAGAAAACGTTGGTATTCTCCAATCACTGCCTTCTCTTGGAACAGTTCACCCGAAATAATCTTTCCATATGTTTTAATGGCAAAGTAAGTCGGAGCACCAGTACTCTCATCAACCCTGGCTACCACCACTTCATTGTCTCCATCGGAGAAATCAACACGCTCGGTTAACAGGTATTTGGCGCCAGTGTCTGAGGATAGAAGAGTATTCTCTTTTAAAATCGGGATGTAATCGACGTTTGGACCAGTGCCGTTGGCGTTACTAGGAACAAGAACGTAGATGGCCACTATACCTGCGGCAGAAGGTGCGCCAGAGGGTCTGTATCCTAGCTGACGGGTTAATCTATTGATATTGCTTCGCTCGATGGCCGTATCAAGAAAACTTTCGTTCGTCTGATAGTCGAGGTAGAATGATAATTGATCACCAACATAAGCCACCGTATCTAACATTAAAGAGCCGAAAGAGGCTTCATTAAAGTCTTTAAACGTGTCCGGATAGTATCTTTTTGTGTACTCGACGAGCGATTGCTTGATCGCCTTGAAGTCTCGACTAGTATAAGTGATTGGTCTTTTAGCCATTTTTTATAGTTCCCCGCTATCTTTATTTAGTCAACTTTCGTGGATATTGTTATTACATCTTGCTCTTCTAGGGCGGGAACAGCATAAACAATGACTGTTACAATCGTATTAGCGTTTATTGTAGGGTTGTCCTCGTTGGTGAGGAAGTTTAAATTTACTAGTTCGACAAAGGGCATGTAGCGGTTAATCTGCTGTCTAATCCCTGTAGAAATACGCTGGTATATTTCAGGCGTGATTCCTTCAAATAGAAAGTTCCGAATACCAACCCCGAAGTTGACATCCATTACTCTCTCGCCAGGGGCAGTGAGCAATAGATTCTTAAGGTTCTGAGCTATTGTTTCTTTCGTAGTCTTGTTTAATTCGAAGGGTCCATCGTCGAGGTTGTAAACAAGAGGTAGTTTTGGTGATATGCCTTGTGCCATTATTTTATCCTAAAAAGTAATGTCCTGTGGATTCTGTGCTTTATATAGCAATTGATCTGCTGATTTAATAGCTCCTAAGAAAGTGATGCCGAGGTTCTGGGTTATATTAGTGCTGCTGTGGAGATAGATTGGATACATGGCGGTCATGACCCTCCAGGGTGGCAGAATTTGATTCATCCGTTCTGAATTTTCGCTTTTATATCCGAGGCGGGCGAGGGTAATGGCACTTTCTCGTTGTTCCGCTGTAAGCTGGTATCGTGGTACATGCTGTCTATCATACTCATCCAACCAAGCAGTCACTTCGCTTACAGTTTTAGGGTATTCTAATTGGCCTGAGTCTCTGCGGTCAATTAGGCTCTGGATCTTGGGGTCTACCTTAGGAACAGGGTCAGAAGTACCTTCTAATATAAATAAGTTATCCAACATCTTATCGAAAACATTCTTCATTTCACCCTCAGTGATGAAAGCGCCTAGATAGGATTGATATCTCTTTTCTCTTTCAAGTTTTCTTTTCACAACCGAGAACAAGTATTCTACCAAAATCCGCCTCTGGTCGATGTCTCCTTCCCCAAAGACTATCCCCTCTAAGACAGTGCCGTCGTCATCAGTAGGCACCTCCTTGGAATAAGCCCAATAGGAGAGGAAGAAAGGTAAGGCTCGGCAGGCTAAACCAATAGTTGCGGCGAACTGTTCAGATGCCTTAGCCATTTTCTCAGCGGCATTGGTTATCGTCAGAGTCTCTTCACTTTTACCGAGGTCATCCAATATCCCCTGTAAACTGAACACCCTCTCTTCCACATAATCTTGTCTTTCAGATTTTGGAATACCCTTGTAAAGTCCATTATCATCGAATGGAGGGCTAGGCTCTGTGCTGAAGCTGAAGTCTCGTAAGAATGGATTAATCATGCCGTTTAGGAAATCCAATCCCGAACCTCGGTCATAAACGGTGCCATTCATAAATGGTGATCTAGCTGAAACACCTGCTGTTTCTAACTCAGCTCTAGTTGGAGGACGATTCAATGTCAAGGTTGGCTTAAACCTTTCCTTGATTTGTGTCGGTGATAGGATTGGAAGCAAGAGGTTTAGATCACTAAGAACTTCAGAGTAGTCACCCGATAATTCTTCTGTCAAGGGTGCTGTGAATAAAACTTCCTGGCCCTTGCTTATTTCAAGTTGTTGGGCATCTGATTTTACTCGTAAGTCGCCGATGGAAAAGATCCCTTCACTGTACGCCGTCTCTAAAGTGCCGGAAGCATCTGTAAAATAACCTCCTGCTGAATCGGACATTCTCAATTGGTTTTGAGAAGCTCCTGTCGGTGGGTTCGCTGGGTCGTATAGGTTGCCTATTAAAGCTACCGAGTCCAATGTAGGTGCCTCAACACCCTCCACTCCTGTTTCACCCAAGTCTGTCTCTAGTACTTTTACATCTCTAGTCCTACTGAAGATAAAGTTCTCTAGTTCATTATTAACAAGTTGTTGATGCGACCTTAGAATTGCCCGCTGGAGTTTGTCTGCTATTCCCATGGCCTCTTTCGGAAGGGCGATGTTTTCGATGGCTGAGTTTACTTTCTCCTGTACGCCTCCGGATGGGTCGTCATCGAGGAGGTCGCATATTTGACTTAGTTTGTTCTTAAGAGCTTCAATTGATTCTCGGGTTTGGTCAATAATATCTTGTGGCGATGAACCTTTTTTTCTCATGTTCTTTTCAGCCAACTCTGCCTCAGCCAGTATATCCCCTTCATCACAAAAGACTACACTATTACCTTTATCTTGTAAGTCTTCGAGGTCTTGATCAGACATCAATGCCCCAATTGCCTTGAAAAACGCTATAATATTTGCTGCAAGTGCCCCTGTGGCTGTCTCTATTATTTCTCTCAAGATATCACTTATTTCACCCGCAAGCAGGTTAACCAATTCGCCACTGGATATCATCTCCATCACTGAGGAAATATCGTCTATTAGGTCTGGGATGTTTATACCTGTTGCCTTCGACAGATCATTTAGCGCCGCCGTAATGTCTACTTTGTCAGCTAAATCGGAGAGCGCCTTCTCCCCAAGTTTCCCAAGTGATAACCCGCCTTCTTCGGAACAATTTAAAAACTGTTCAACTGCCTCTTTTAATATTGTTAGTAATATTTCCGTGATTATCTTTTCTATTGCTTCTTCTACTTTTTCCCGAACAAATCCGAGGAGGCCTGATACCGGGATAGTCGGGAAGTCAAAAGTGAGAGGAGTAGATAAGCCACCAGCGGCTAATATGTTTGAGGAGATGTCTCCGCCGACATCAGTCAAGCTATTGATGATTTCCGTAGACACAGTATCGATAACACATTCTACCTGATCTTCTAATATTTGATTGAATTCACTCCTATAATCGTCCAACTCCCCCATGACATCAGCCAGGGCTAATTGTGCCTGTAAATCCTGTTTTACCTTATCTAGAAGAGACTTGATTAGTTCTGTAAACGAAATCTTATTAAGGACGCTGCCATATAAGCCCTCTAAATCATTTATTTGTTCTAGAATGTTTGATTTGCAAGAGAGGACCACATCATCTACCGTGTTAGACATTTGTTCTCGTTGCACCGCTAACCGTCGTTTCTTTTCACCGTCGGTCTCGTTGCCCTGGGAAATGGATGAAGAATCTTGTTCTCTCACCTCCTCATAAGAACTGACTGTAGATACCCTAGTAGGAGCAATACAGATTGGAGGGTATGTATAGCTCATTAAGAAATCAACAAGTGGCATCGCCGCATCGGTCCCTATTGATGAAGCATGAGTTACAAGTCCATTAGGTCGATTGTTTTCTCCAACCCCCTTTGGTGTGTAAAAAATGTATCCCCAGGTTGTATTAGTATATCCGATGTATACATTGCCCCTTGGTTCATATACGTCTTCGTTTTCGGTAACAATTGGGTCTCTACCAATCCCGTCAAAGTACATGTCCCCCTTTACGAAGAAGTGTAGAGGGCTGTACCCCTTATCAAAAGCAATTTCTATGATATCCTTACCAGGGTCCAAGTCCTTTGCCTTAATTCCATTTCTCGACAGCATCCTCCTTACACGCTTAGGGAATGAAGAATATTTTTCAATCTCTCGGCTTAGTTCTAAGTCGCCGAGGTGGACAGGGTTCACACCGAGCTTCGTGATAATTTTATCGTACTCTTTCAGGACCTTGGTACCAATGGCTATCTCGCTGTCGATCTGATTTAAAGTTGCTGCGAAAAGGCGTGCTGTTTGATCAGCGCTGAGATGTTGGACCTCTGCTAATAACAACTCTGATATCAGTTTTTGTTCTGCGGTGTCAGTGATTTCTCTTGACACCCGAGTCATCATAACTGGGAGTATCCCAGGGCGCACGTCGGCATAAAAACTAAACTGGTAACTGCCAGACTGTTGTTGTCTTTTTTCTATAGTGGAAGCAGTTAAGGAAAAATCATTTACAAGAGCAGTATATAACTTTCGCTCCCACTCGGCTTTTTCCGTGTCGGATACATTTGCTGTAGTAGCTCTTATAACAGCATAATATTTATTATCCTTCTCGTTGTAATAGGTTCGTATCGTAGGGAGTACATTATTTTTCCAATCCTCTTCGTCCAATTCTCGTGGTGCAGGAGTGACTGGCTCTTGAGTGGGGGCTGTGAATACAGTCTTCTCCCGTTTCCTAATTATAGGTACTAAAGCCTGCGGGCCATCACTTTTAATTGGCGGGGTGTCGTATTGATACGAATATGTAAATCTAGTTTTCTCTGGGTCAGTTAAAGTGTCGTAGAAACGATGTTCGATTGCAAGGTCCGTTATGTCGAATTCGTCTGGCCGCTCCTGGCCATGTGACGCTGAAGGTGGCGACGGGAGATCTGCGAATGCCCTATCAAAGAACCTTGAAGTCCCCTTCCCCATTTTACCTGTAGAAGATGCAAGGCGGGGTTCATCATATGATAATCCATAATACCAGCGGGAGCCTGATCTTTCGTCTGTTTTCCAATAAGAGGCAATAAGTGAGGTATCCGTGACCCTCTCCTGTGGCTTGTTATTTTCTACCGTTTTTAAAACCTCTTCATCATTTTTACGATCGGCTTCTTCATTCAGGATTTTAACTACTTCTTTTTTGGTTTGTTTTATTTCCCGAGGGGGTGGTGTAGTCTCCTTTATTTCTGTAGTTGGGATAGCTGGTTTATCTTTGGGAGTGGTAGAAGTCTGAATAGACATCTTACGGGTGTTCAATATCTCCCTGGATTCCTCAGGTGAGTTGAACTCTAGACTAAAAGTATCGCCGCTCTTCTTTATCCCCTTTAACAATTGAGGGTAGATTGCAGCAAAATAAGCTACTTCCACTGTACCTATTGTATATTCTTGGTCTTCCCTGAAAAGTAAAATCCCATCGCCGCTTTCCTTTATTCTCCCTTTTGGCCTGCCTGGGATGCCGGGGTATCTGTATAAACTCGCCGCTTTTTGTGGTGGCCGGACCTGACCACGCTCAACACCAATTTTCACCTTCCTGGTGATAGGGAAAGATGGCACAGCTTCGCCATCATACTTTGATCGGATTAGCCCTTGTAATCTAAAGAAGATAAAACGATCGGTTTGCCGTTGATTATATCCTGCTGCATCTCTTCCGAATGGAGCATATTTCTTAGATTGACCGGATATATGAGCAACCCTCTCATCCTCACTCCCTAGTTCTTCTGGCCAAGGGGCGTTGGCGAGGAGTTTTACCGCTGCAAGGTAATCAGGATTCTTATCAGGGCGGCGGATTTCTGCTTTTGTTAATTTACCGGACATTTGTAAAACCTAATTTGTATGGTTATATCTGCTGTTTATATACCCTTTGCCCGCAGGTAAATGATATTTTGCTTTATGAGTAGCTAAGTTCGTCTGAGCGGCTACGAGTTTTGTCACAATCTGAGTATCGTCGAACAACCTTAGGGAGCCAAAAGCAGCGAAGTCGAGAGAAGGCGTGGTTGGGCCGACTAGTGATATGTGTGTGTGGGCTAACAGGTTAACAATCAGCTGGGCTTGATTAATGGTCAAGTCTGTTACTATGTTAGTTAAACTTCCAATAAGTACAAGCATTCCGTCGAGAGAGTCTACTAGGTTTGATCCCTTGGGAATTGGCTGTAGTAAGGTGTCATCATTGCCCGCTATAAGATCAATTCCAGAAATCGTGGAGATCTTAACCCCTTGAGAATTCATCTTATCCGTCCCAGTGACCAGCTTAATCCCCTCTCTTCCGATGATACGGATACCATCTGATTTCATGGCGATGGCAGATCTTGAAGTGGGATTGCCTACTCTTCCGGGGACTAGTTGAAAATTATCATCTATGTCTGTTTTTTGGCTAATGTATATCCTTGAAGCATCAAGATACACATTTGGATTAGTGTCTACAAATGTTTCAGTGTCTTTTTGTTTTTCCACTTCCCGAGCTTGCTGACCAGACATCCCTACGATTATATCTACTCGGCCGGCGTGAGTGTCGCCCTTGCCCCCGTAGCCAGACTGTAAGTCAGTAGGGCGATCACGACCCAAAATGATGAAGTTGTTATTTTGTCCCTCAATAACCTTTTCAGATTTTGCCTTAAGATAGGCAGGGTGAGCTTCTAATATTTTATCGTTATCAATACCACTGGAAAGCTCTAAAGCGTTCTGAGAATTACCCCTCACTAACAAACGACGGTTTGGAACACCAGTTCTTTTAACTGCTTTTATTTTTGTCATGATTAAAACATCCCATCCCAAGACTTATGACCCTTTGGTACTTTTCTAAAGCGGCGGGCTGATGCCTTAGCTCTTCCTACATAAACAAAATGCCAACGCTCACTTTGAACTGTTCTCACGAATCCGTATCGATGTGCGTTGTTGGCCAACCATCTCCACGTTTTTGTTATTTTATTTGGATGAGGACCCCCTCTAGGCATTCCCGTCTGTAGATCTATCGCTGTACCACTTTGGTGGTTTGACCTGCCTGGTTGGGCGGTGAGAGGGCTGAAATTTCCTCGTTGAGGTACTTTATTAATCAAATAATCACGGTCACTCGACTTTGATTTGTTAGTTACATTACGGCGGCGGGTTTCTAATTGTTCTTCAAATGTTCTGAACCCTGAGTTTAAGCGAATACGGATGCCTACTTTCTGTGCATCGGAAGACATTTTTTGAAATGCCGGCAGCACCTCTTTTTTCATCACCAGTTTTCCTGAGACCTTAACCATCTCCTCCTTTCCACGTTCTTTCCCATTCCAAGTACTATAAATGCTATACACGTTGGCTGGGGATGTTTCCCCGTTCATGGAGATAGAAGGTGAATCGCTGTTCGGAGATACCGCATCAGATAGTTTTTGACTAACCTTACACGTTGGCAATACTGCTGGCTCTTCTTGGGGTTTTGCAGTCGGCAGAATATTGGATAGGTCGGCACAATCCTTTAGTGCGTCCTCAGTCAACTCTCTTATTGAAGTATGATCTTCCCCTTCGCCGGGGACCTCCCAAGATCGCTGAGATGTCTCTGTGAGATTCCTAGTCCTGTTTCTTTTCACCAATGATTCGCCGGCGGCGGCATCAACCTTAAGTTTTGATTCGACAGCAGATATACAACCGAACTGATCGGCGAAAATACTTAAGGTTTCTTGATCATTACCTCCGGCTTCCTTGCCTATAATTACAGGATCAGATAGTGTTTCAACATTTCCAAAAGATACCCTAATTAAATGTCCGACGCCGGGGTTATCGTATATCTCTGGGGCACAGGTGAACTCGGGGTATAGATCTATAATATTATGATCTCCATCACTTGAAGGGACAGGTAGGGCGACATGCAGTTCGGGAATGCGGGCTCTGACGATCACTCTTCGGTTGCCTGCTACCGAGGCTCCAGTAGAGCCAAAGAAGCGTTCCCACCAGCTACCAGATTCTGAGTTCTCGCCAGGCTTTCCACTACTAACCACCTTGAGGACAATTGCCTTAAACTCTGTCCTGCCAGCTAATACGTCCGGAGAGTAATGTGACTTAGCTACCTGGTGTACAGACTCTAAAAAGCTATTTTCACCTGGAGTATAGGTCGAGGTTGGGGAAGAAGTGACATCGTTCAGCACTCCGAAGCTATCAAGAATTGTCTTCTTTTTATTTGCCATTAGTCTTTATTGATGATATCAAACAACTCTTGCTTGTCGTTATCACTCAATTCTATATTTGTTTCTTTTGTTTCCCGACGTTGTAGGAGTGTAGCGAGTTTGACTAGCTGCTCGTTTGATCGTTGAAGAGTTTCTACATATTTGGCAGCGATTGCACCTGATTCAGAATATCTTTCTTTAGAAACGGCAAGGTACCCCTTAAGCTCCATCAATAAGAATAAAGTCTCGCCTCGATCTGATTGGATGTTATTTAGAGCCTGTTCTACAATAGAATCTACGTCTTTCTTCATAATTTATTCCCCCAGGTGTCGCCTAGGAGTAAATAGTTGAAATCGCTATTTTCCTTATATTTGGCCGCTATCCCACCGAGATTTAAAGTCACGATACTTAACTCGTAGTCGATTTAAGTTAGTAACTACTTGTTTCGTGTTCAGTCCCGTTATCTCTCTTAGATAAAGGTAAATCGCCTTCTTGTTGAATATCTCGATCTCATTGATGTTGTTAAGAATCAGGTTAACAGCATCGACGACCTTACGCTCGTTCTCTTTTAAATCACCTTCACTCCAAGATGTGGTCTCCTTTAATAAGAACTTCCAAAACTCCATCTCTTCTTTGGTTTGTTCAATATCACTACCGGGAGTTTTAGAGACCAGTTCTGACTCTGAAATCATGGTGTCGTAGTTTATTTCCCGGCGGTGCTTGACAGTTTGCTTTTTTGCTTTGTGAGTGAACCAATTCTTAGTAATCACCGAGTAATAGGAAAATGCTTTCTTTCCCTTTTCTTCGTCAAACTTGTCAAGAATAGTGGTTAACCAGATCTTACATTCTTCTTTTAATACATCAATATTATCCAAGGAGGTGAACTTATAAGTGAATACGATTTTATCTACAAGTTCACTTAGTGCGGGCTGGATGTGTTCAACGTATAACTGGGTTCTAACTTCTAAGTCCTGAGTCGTGGCATACTTTACGATTGCCTCTTGAGTGACTTTAGTGAAATAGTGGTTGGATGGGGTCTTAGACTTCTTCGCCAAGGGTTTCTTCCTCTTCCTGTTGAATAAAATGGGTTCCCCAATGGTCGAGGAACTCTGTTAGGTCTCTTGAGTGTTCTATTAAACCACCTAGGGTTTGATCTCCATAGAACATCTCCATTTCGTGAAGCGATTTTACATGAGCAGAGAAGTCAGCAACTCGGAATAATAAATCTTCCTTGGTGTCTTCCATGTCCCTTAACAATACTAGTAGTTGGCGGATATACCAGACTCCCAAAAAGAGGACCCCTAGTAAAGCAGCTAAAATTAGGCTTAAGATAATACTAAGCATTTTTCTTTCTAAACTCTTTCTCTCTTTTGAGATCTGTTTTCAACTCTTCTATTGTAGAGTTTACCACGGTTCCGGTATTGTTTTTCCCAGTTTTTTTAAATGATGCTTCTTTTCTTACGTTTATAGGGGTGCCCAGGTATTTGTATATCTCCCGACTCTCGCAGGATAAGCAAACGTCTTGCGTGTTTTGATGGTGATGAGTCACCTCAAAAAGACACTTGCAGTCTAGACATTTATAGACGTAACGTGGCATTAATCAGTACCCAGGAAAGCCGGTGTATTTTCTAGTGATTCTTCTACCTTGAAGTTGGGTGGGTTAAGGACGACCAAGTTGCCTTCGGCGTCTGTATCCAACTCCCACGCTTCAAGTAATTCTGTAATATCTACTTGTTCTGCTAGGCATTTTTGTAGGGTCATTAATAATGCACCTACAGCTTGTGTTGTTAACTTCATTTTTTCCTCCGTCTTTAATATAACATTATATTAATTATGTGTTAAACAGTCTCTTTATAGTTTATCTCTAAGCACTTTAACAGTCAAGGGGATTTTACCTACGGCTTAAGTTGTTGACTTTATTTAGTTCTCTTTTAAAACCGTTAGTGTCTCAATTAACTCGGTAAACTCTGTAATAGTTTTAAGATTTAATAACATCGATCGGTTTTTCTCAAGTTCCTCATAAGATAAAGAAGACCCACACTTGTGCGTCAACCCGTTGAGTGCCTTGTCAACATAAACAACGCCAACTCCCCAATCGGCATCTATAGTGAATGTCATTATGTCCGGGTTATCTTTTCTGAACTGAACGAAGGCTTTCCAAGTTGTCCCGTTCCACTCGCCGCCTCCATGAATTTCTCGTTGATGATACTCAGTCGGAGGGTTGCAATCATGAAGTAAAATAAATCCACCGGTGTTTATTCTATTTATTGAGTTTTCAATATCCCTTGATACCTGTTTGTTATCATGCAGCCCGTCGATGAAGATGACATCATACTTGTGATCTTCCATAGATGCAACGGTTTGAAAATACTCATCAGAGGTCAGGCGATAAGTCGGAGTAGCATGAGAATATCTACCTTTTGCCGGATCTACTGAAACTTTACAGTCTGTCTTGATTTTAGAAAAACATTCTCCTCTGTCATATCCTATTTCTAAATAACTGTGAAGGTTAAATTTTTCCAACAACAAATTGATGAAATGCCACCTCATTCTCATCTTACTTCCTCCCTGATATGTCCCATATCACCGTCTCCACGATACCAATGATAGACATATACCCCTTTCATTATTCCTACAGGAAGATTGTGTTGTAGACAGCGACGGTGTATATCATTATCTACTCCTAAAAAGCCGCTTTTAAACCCTTTTACTTTTCTCCAAGTTCGCTTACTTATTAATAAAATAACGCCAGACATCAGCCAGTTCGTAAGTGTGGTCTCCCTGTGAACCTCATACTCGAATCCTTCTTTAAGTTTATACCCTATTCGGCGGTGGTATTTTATATTGTGGTTGTCATCGTCAATATTGTTCAATTTTTGCAGAGGATTACCAATTCGATTAGTTAGACAAGAGAAGACTCCAACGTCTTGATTTTGTTCTATGATCTCTTCAACTTGAGGATACCAGTCAACCGTTGTAAACATGGCGTCATGATCTAAAAATAATGCCCAATCGTCTTCCCCAATTGTCTCCATGAATGAGTTATACGCAAAACCTAAATCCTGCCCTTTTTCTACCGGACAATACGGAACATTTACGAATAGCATCTTTTCACCTCCTTTAAAATTGTTTCCAGGCTGTCTTGTGTCCTAGTTTCTACTTGTTTTGCCAGGGCTAAGCCTGAATTTTGTGAAAACCATTCTTCATAGCTCACACCACTTCGGTCATCTGCTATAACCCTTAAACCTAGAATCTTTGCCTCTACTATTAGCCTACAATATGATTCAAAATGGTGAGACATAAACACTAACTCACTGTATTCAGACAGTTTAGAGATAAAATTCTCATAATCCTGTTTTTCTATAACTTCGTATTTTTTATTATTTTTCTTACAATAGTACTCTGCGACATTTGATCTTTTACCTCTTACTATTGCTACAATACCCTTTTTTCTCCTTTTTTCCTCTTGCTTTATGTTTTCCTTTAGTATTTTAATTTGCTGTTTGGAAAAATGAGTAGACCCTAGGTTTTTCAAGTTATTGATATTTAAGTGCATTTGTATAAGTTCGGTGTGCTTGGCAGTTAATCCAAAAACTTTCTCCGCACTGGAATAGAAAAACTTATTAACTATGTCCTGTGGTGGTGCTTTAAAGTTCTCATACATCGCTAAGTTTCTAGTTATTACAAATTTAGCATCTCTCTCTAATATTAAATACGGTATCCCCTTGCTTGCTAATTTATCTTTTTGACTCTCAGACAAATTAGCAAAGTTGGAAACGATTACAACTGAGCCTGAGGCTAGCTCATTATATTTAAATTCAGCAGATCTAATTAATCTTACTTTATTTTCTCCGAGCTTACTCTTCAAATAAGATATCACAACTTGATCAGATAATTCTGCACCGCCGATGATTTCAGGGTAGAAGTAGTCTGCTACATAGTACAAGTAGGCGGACATGATACTATTTTACACCCATACTGTTCAGCTGATGGTGCCACGATCTCTCTTGTTCCTCGGTGATGATCGATCTCACCAAATATTCTGCTTGCACAACGACCATATCTTCCTGAGTTAACAACACTTCTTTAAGATTCTGTGCTCTTTGTTGCTTCTGCTTATTCACAATATACATCGATCGGAGAGCTTTTTTAAAAGACTTTTCTTTAGGGTAACACCACTTCATGTCTGGATTGAGTACACCCTTCCACGCCACAGCCTGTTGTATAGGTTCTAGGTCATATTGTATCTTTTCAAACATAGGTTCTTTTTTTGTCTTTCCGGACTTCTCGTTAGTGACATCGGCATATAGAAAATCTACATGACCTGACCAAGCAGGTGCGGCAATTGGAAGACCTGAGTAGGCAGCCTCGAAAAGCGGTAGACCAAAACCTTCACCGTGGGTGGTTGTAACATAACCTTTAATCTTCGGATTAGTATACAGACCGTGTATCTCTTCCTCGGTCATGTCACCATGAATGTAATAGATCTTACAGGATCGGTTTGGAAATTCATTAAGAAGGTTGGACAGACGTACCGAGGTTTGACGGCGATCAATAAGAGACATGTTCTTTTGGTGGGTCTTTACAACAAGCCCTACCTCTTCGTCATGAAACTCATCAATAAACCATCGCAGTGTGTTTTCTAAGTTCTTTCGTGGTCCCCATTGGGCAATAGTCAGGAAGTTGAAATCAGTAGATAGGTTTAGCTTCTCTGTTAAATCAACCGGTTTCACATCTTTTACCGGATACCCTACGACCTCAATAGGGGTATTCGTTGACAACTCGCCGACTACATTCCCTTGCTGATCCTTGGCTGTATAGGTCGCTGTAGTGAAACCCTTTTTGGCATGTTCGGATACAACAATAATTTTGTCCATCTCGTTTGCTTTTTGTAACCATTCTGGAGCTACCTTGTCGGTTTCAATCCCTGCCGTCACTCCGATATTAACTGGTGCTAGCTTTTCCCATTCATTTGGGATAGTAACCTGGATTGAGACATCGAAAGGTCCCTTAAAGGTGGCTAGCTTTTGGATGGATTGATTTATCTCCCGAGTTTCCTCAGTGTCTTCTGTGATCCAGCTAGACTTACCCCAATTAGTCGGGACTACATATACATCGAAGACATCTGGTCTGGATTTCAAAGAGCGATAAACAAAACGTCCGTGCTCTCCGTATCCAGACTTTGAAAGTATTGGACTGCGTAAT
>Ga0080013_1000096_pt1 | contig 121137 bp, 120 predicted proteins | sample ETNvirenome_6_85_FD_69236 | JGI IMG/M metagenome (GOLD analysis project Ga0080013, IMG submission 69236) | Marine viral communities from the Pacific Ocean - ETNP_6_85 (SPADES assembly) (version 2) | ecosystem: Environmental > Aquatic > Marine > Oceanic | place: Pacific Ocean | collected...
TAGCGGCATCTTTTGGCTTAAAAACATCACTTTTTTGTATTTTTGTGTCTGAATTAACTGTATCCTCCAGTTTTATCAGAGAATTAGCGTCTGGAGTTTGATATCCAATGGGAATTTGAGCACCATCTCCCTCTTTTACATTTGAACAGGCGCATAACAGCACGCACAATAATAATTTTTTCATCTTTTACCTCCAAATTTGCTCTACTCTTGTCATATTACAAGTATACTCTTAATAACTATAGAAGTCAAGGTTTAGTACTATTCATTAATAGAAACTTTTCCTTGACACGGGCCTTATTATACTATATAATACTATTATAAAGGAAACAAGAATGACCATTTTCGTACAAATCGCTTTTCTAGCCACCTTGATGACCTCTCCGACGACGGCGCCAATTTATCCAAACTGCTTTGATTATGCCGCAAAAGCGTGTGAAAAATATAAGCCGTGCACGACGGAAAGTCTAAATGTGGATTATAAATTCTGCGCCTTTCAAATGGCAGCGGGCCACACTCCCAAATCTATTTTTTAGCATATTTTCTGTAAATCGCTCGTTTGAAGCCCATGAGTGTTTGTTCTAAATTAAACGATCCCGGCGAAAGAACAATCCATATGTTGGGCTCTTTATCCGCCCTCTTGGACATTATATCACGAGCTTTTTTACCGCGCGCTGTATCGCCCTTTATTTTAAATGCAGAGCCAAAGAGAAACCTAACATTTCGCACCTCTTTGGCCTTACGGCTCGTTGCGGCCACCCACATAATGCCCTTTCCAGAGGGCCCGGGCAGGAAGGCTTCGCGTCGATTTACATTCATCCTACAATCAGCATTGGGGCTTTGATCCATACACTGTCCGTTATCGCACCCTTTTCCGCCGGTACAAGCAGTGGTTAATATTGAAAGAGCATATATTTTTAAGCCCGGGTTTGTTCTTTCGAATTGTTTAATGGCCTGAAAAAGCTTTTTAAGTGCTATGCCACTAATACCAGCCGCACTTTTAAGCTTTCGGCTTAACAACCATTGCCGACTTGATTTGCCGACCATCGCCATTGAAACTTCTATACCACTCAATAGATTATTGGTGTTGAGCCACTTCTGAATATAAATGTTTTCCTGATTCGGATCGAGCCCCTGTTTTGAAGCTGGTTTAAGGGTATAGTCTATTTCCTCTTCTTCTATTTCCTCTTCTTTTTCTGCACCGGATATGTGTTTATGTGCTTGTTCAGCAGACATTGTTGCTTCTTTATAACAAACATATTTTGATTTATCGCCGGGATTTATAGCATTAACAATTTCTTGCGGGACCTGTGTCCCGTTTTGTTTTCCTTTGCAGAAATTAGCGGTATTCTCAGGAGTGCTGGGTGTAATAGGCTCGACCTCTTCTTCGCTAAACTCAATTTCGTTTAAATACTTTTGAAAATTTTCTATTAATTGTTTCATACTATTAAATAGTACTATTTATATAAGAACGTTGCGAGGGGATGAAAAAATGAAAGTCACCAAAGAAGCTATAAAAAAAATTATTAATGAAGAGATTAATCGGCTTCAAGAAAAACAGTGGTATGATATAAAAAAGTCCAAAGGTGGCAGCAAACAAGGTGGCGCTCCCTCTAAACCGAAAAAGAAAAAAAGTGCCCCAAAACCGAAAAAGAAGCAAGTAGAAAAAGAAGGTGGACTCGTTATTGAAATCCATCAAGACCCAACAGATAAAGATTGTGAGGATTGGGCCGAGTTGATTGCAATTGCAAAAGTTCTTAAGATGAGTAGGGACGCCACCAGAGCGCTTGAGAAAAAGGCTGAAGAAAGTGGTTGTCGCGAAGTGTTGGATGAGCTTGATTCCAAAGACGTGGAAGCGGAGGCCGAGGCGGCCAAAGGCGAGGCTGCGACGGCTGCTGCAACGGCTGGCGGTGAATCAGGCACCACTAAGCCAATATATAAAGTAAGCCCTTAATATAACAAGCGCCCATGGGGCGCCCTTGTTCTTTTTTTTTTAATTATAAGGTAGTTACTATATGGAGTGGAGTTCATTTCTCACAACATATAGTATGGGAGTAGTTATGGGCATTCTTGCTTGGGAACTACTTTACAGAATATTAAAAAAAAATGGACTCATTAAATAAAATGGCTTTTGGAACCCCATCAAAATTGAGAAAACAAAAAGAAATAGAAGAAAAAATTAAGACACTTTTGTCCCGAATGGAAGCTTTAGACGAACACATTATTGCCAGAACTGGAAATCATTCTGGTAGAGCAAAAATAAGTTTGAATTTGGCTCGCGCAATGGTCCGAGAACAAGACTTTGAGTCCACAAAGGCGGCGTGTGCTGCACTTAAGTGGGTGCTTATGGAATTGGAAACTTTGGATTATTAAGGTTATATGTAGTTCTTTATACTATTTATAATATCATGCTGGATCCCCTAAAAATACTTGTAATTTTTCTCACCCTTCCACTTTTATATTCCTGTCAAAAACCTCTTCGGGCCCAAGAGAGCCATTTAGAAAATAAGGTGGCGTATGCTCAAGCTACACACGCCAAACACACCAAACACATTCGTAAACAGCAACGAAATATCCATGATCGTTTACGGAAAATTCGCGAACGAATGGAGAAAAAGAAAAAGCGTAAGGCGCGGAGAGGCCGGTGAGTAGAACAACAAGCCTTTCACAAGTAAAAGAATGGGTTACTTTTGCCATTGCAATAGTAGCGGCAATAGCAAGTATTATTTTTTGGGTTCAAAGTGCAGACAATGATAGGATTCAGCACATAGAGGGCGAAGTTAAAGAATTAAAGCAAGACATGAAAGAAATTACTAAACAAAACTCGGAAATTCTGCGTTTAATAGGTAGGATAGAGGGAGCAATGAACAAATGAAAAATTTTCCATGGTTTAGAAATTTAACCTTTACTGTCGCCTTTGTAATAATGTTGGCAATAACGCTCTGTTGTGTTAGTGGCTACGCAAAAAGCAAAAAAGTAAAATTTTATGATTTTAGTGAACAACAAATTAGTGGTGAGATAAAAAAACCAGCCACTTTGTATGTGATATCTAGAACAAGAGCCAAATTTAAAAGATTGTTGATATTACGAAAATCATTTCGAAAAAAATTAATTCGCACTAATAGAAATCCTACACTTAAATAGACACTATTTATTGTCAGAGAATTAAAGTGCTTGAAAAAGAAAAGCACATGTGTGTACTACCATGAAACTAATACTTGAAAATTGGCGAGAATATTTAACTGAACAAGTTTACCGGGCAGGCATGAAAGATCCTGATCCGGCGTCGAAGCGTGGGCCAATTGCTCAACTTCAACAAAAGTTGATGGCTTTAAAACTTTTGCCCCCCGATAGCGACGATGGCGCCTATGGGCCAAAAACAAGAGCGGCGGTATATAAATTTCAACAGAAAGCTTTTCCGGAAAATAAAAAAGAATGGGACGGCGTTGTCGGCGAGAATACGCTCACAAAGCTCGGCATCGCAAAAACTGCAGCACCGCAGAAAGCGTCAGGCGCAAGGCCAACGCCACCACTCGCCGGCCGGCGATCGGCTCGGCCACTTGCCGTAATTATTGGCGACAGTCATGTAGATTGGTCGTCGTTCGGCAAAGACTTAGCCAAAGAATTAGAAGCGAAGGGATACGAAGTTAGGCGCCATGGCGTCGGCGGATCCGCAGCGCCCTCGTGGTTGTCTAAGCGATCTAGACTACTTAAACAACTTCAACAGCTTAAGCCAGATTTGTTGTTAGTCAGTCTTGGCACCAATGATATGGCAAATAGCAAAAAGGGCTGCAGCAAAAAAAGAGATAAAGAAAAGTGTCTTCATGCCGCCGGCCGCCGGAACGCGGCTCGGATCGGCGCAGTGGCCGGGAGAGTTAAAGCAAAAAAAACCATATGGATCGGCCCCCCTTCACTTCGCGGCAGTACCAAGGGGATGCGCCGATGGTACCATCCTGCCGCCGCTGATGCTATTTACGCCGCTGGCCAGCCATCCGGCGTCGATGTCGTATTTGATTCGCGGCCCTCCACAAAGGGCGCCGGCAAAGATGGCATTCACCCAACGGGCGGCTTAGGCAGGGCGTGGGCTGCAGCAGTTGTGTCGGCACTTTAAAAGGATGCGTTGAATGAAACTAATAATGGAAAATTGGCGCAGGTATTTAAAAGAAGGGGATCTGGCTGCAACAGCGCCGAGAAAAGGAAAAAAAGTTAAAAGAGGACTTGCTGAGCCAATGCCAATAGACAAACTGTTACCAACGTTTTTTGAAGTTTTATTGGATGATCCAGAAACATTTGATCTAGTCCCAGAAGAAATTGAAGATAAATCTTTTGAAGAAATTGAAAAACGTGCACGTTTTGCAGATTTTATAAAAGACATGAAAGAAGAAATAGAGGGTCTTTTAGCTGGCTTTTCTAATTTACCAGTAATAAACAAATATTTAAAGGATGGCTACGATCGAAAGAACTTTTTGAAATTCATTTTAGAGCTTCCAGATGAAAAAAAAGAAGCTGTTCTAAAAGCCATAGGAACAATGAGCGATAAATTTTCTAGTGGTTCAGTGGGACTTATGACAATGGCACCAAACGAAATTAAACTTTATGCCTGTCTTTTTCAAAGTGGTGCTGATCCTGCAGATATCTTAGAAGATGAATTTTCTCAATGTCGAAAAGAAACAAAAGTTGGAATTGAAGAGAGCCTTGACAAATAACTGCGCTCTGGTATAATAAAAATATGAAACTTCCTATAGGACAACTTATAAAAATTGACCTTGATGAAAGAGAGCCTCCGTTGTTGGCAATTGTTACTAAAAGTCTTGAAGGGGCTTACGAATTAACATGGAGTGCTGGTGGGCGGATGATTTCAGAAACTACATCCCATGATCGATTGCGATATGAATTTTCTCATGGCTATTATAAGTTGGTAATAGATTAAATTATGGAACTTAAAGAAGGACAGTTGGTCCGAATGACATATATGCAAGAGATTGATCCTAATTGTGAGTTGGGCATTATTACAACCGCCAACAATGAATACGTTATATTACATTGGTTTGATCAAAAAATTACACACAAATTATCGCCCGGATCATTTCAAGAGGCAATTGATCAGAATGTTTATGAACTTGTTATTTAAAAAATATTTGTATAAACACAATTGCCATAGATAACAAAACACATGCCATGGTCTTGGGTGTTAACATGCTTTCATGAAGAATCGCATATGTTAGTATGGGAAAAGTTAAATAAGAAATTCCAAATCCCAACAATCTTGATCCCCACGCCTCTTCAAGGCCGGCATATGAGTATTTTGAACCATGCCAAAAAAGTAAAGAGGCGGGAAAAGAATAAATTAAGCAAGTTATGACGGGCTTATCTTTCCACCATTCCCAAGCAAATTGACTATTGTTTGCAAACCAAACTAACGTTTGTGCTAGTAAAAAACATGTGGACCCTATAGCGATGTTATAGAATTTTGGGCTCATGTTATATGATAGCCTTTTTTTAATGGATTGTCAAACAAATTTGTTCTTGAATTTTATTTTCTAGTCTTGAACATTTTCCGACCATGCTTTTTAAATGAGCTACGTTGTTAACAACAATAAAGTCGTCTTGTTCTTTGTTTGTATGGTGAATAATGATTTCTTCTAAAAGATCAAATGTTTTTGCTAAAGTGATTGCATATCTACAAATTAATAAAAAGAGATTATCATTAAGCTCGTCGTTGTCTGTTAACAAAGCTCTACATTGGTCGTAGCTGCCTTTTGTTATGGCCGCAAGCATAAACAGTTGAGAAAGCTCCATTAAACAACAGTTTAATTCTTTTTAAGGAAAGTTTTAACTACTTTTTGATTTTTGGAAGCTTTTTGACTTTTTGGATTTGTTTTACTTCCATGGGGAGCCATTGATAGCAGTGGCTAACATGTTTAAGTTGTTTTGTTTCGGTAGGAGATTTATAGGCCCATGGATTCGAATTGAGCTTATCCCATTGTGGGGTGGTGCCTGTTAGAGCAAAAGTGATTAATCCGGCCGCCATTATTTTAAACATTTTTTGATTTCCTTTAAATTCTCATTAATTGAGTGTGGATCTTTGCCTATAAATAGCTTCTAGAAACACAAAACGCCCCATTAAAAAATATACTCATTTTAACTAGTTATAGTATGAGATATTTCAAATTGTGCCTTCTGCTTGTGATTGTGGCGACCTTATCTTGCTCGCCACGAAACAATGTTAAAAGAATTTTGCCTCGCGAATCTTTCTTAAAAATACAAAAATATCTAGACGTTACGATGTGTCACCCAGAAAAGAAAAATCTCTGCGTAATAAAACGGTTTGGTGCTTCTGCTTCAGGCGTTGTTGTTGATTCTAATGGTGAAAATGCATATGCCTTAACCGCTGCCCATGTATGTGTTGACGGCAACGCTAAAAAAATGTTAGGCAACAACAAATACACAATGGAGTTTTTGGTTGTTAACATTCATAAAAGATACTTTCCTATTGAAATTGTTGCAGTAGATTCAGAAAACGATCTGTGTATTTTGTATGTTAAGGGGCTTTATAGTCCAGCGGTTAGAATAGCTGCGGATGCTCCAGAGCCCGGCGATCGTATATACAACACTGCTGCGCCTCTTGGAATTTTCAACAAAAACATGATTCCTATTTTTGATGGATTTTTTGACGGCAACTCTGGCAACCGTGCAATCTACTCTTTGCCGGCCAAAGGGGGCAGTTCTGGGTCCCCAATCGTGAATCATAGAGGCGAACTTATTGGAATGGTAAGTGCGGTATATGTTTATTTTCCAGAGATTACAATATCCCCCAGATTTCACGCAACGAAAAATTTCATTACCAGAGAGGTTGATGCAGACAAGAAAAAAAGAAATATGAACGCGGTTATTGATTTTTTTGGACAGTTTTTTAGTAAAAAAGACAAATGAGTATCAAAGAACTTAAAGAAGAGATTAGAAAATTAAAGCGGGAAATTGGGCGTTTAGAAGATGAAAATAGTTCACTGTGGTTTCTTTTAGATGAGTTTGAAAAATCAAATATAAAAAATCCCGAATATGCTCAGCAATTTAAAGAAGTGTTTGAACAGTTGAGGCTTCAGACTTTAATGACCCATAGTAAAGTTGAAGATGCTTAAAACTAATTAAAATATGGAAAAATTTATAAAAGGGTGGCTTCATTTTTTGAAAGAAGAGATGTCGCGCAAGTTTAGTGCACGCGTTATTATTATTAATGACGACGGCAAGATTTTATTATTACAAAATAAAGAAGACAATAAGTGGTATCCCAATCAGTGGATTTTTCCGGGGGGCGGTTCAGAACCCGGTGAAAGTCCCGAAGATTGTGCCGAAAGAGAGCTTTATGAAGAAACTGGTCTTAAAATTTTAAAAGACTCTCTTTATCATGTTGATACACTTTCTAGAGAAGGAAAGAAAATTTATATATTTACTTGTTCTGCATTCGAAGGAACGGTTAATATGAAAGATGTTGCTTTTGAACATCAAGATTATGATTGGGCTGACGCCGCTGATTTAGATAATTATCATACAATGAAGGGTTCTGAAGTATTAATACGCAAAGCATTTAATATACTCGGTGCAACAGGAACACAACAATTTTTATAAACTAATTATAAAGGAGAGATATGCATAATGAAAATTACTAAATCACAACTTAAAGAGATTATTCAGGAAGAAATTGAAAAGGCACTTCGTGGAGAATGCAAGCCCAGAGAGCTTTCTGAGAAGTGCATGAAGAAATGTACGGCAAATGAAGATTGCTGTGATAGTGATTTTTGCGACGATGGTGAGTGCCAACCCGGCTGTTAGCTTTTTAATTTAGAGGAAACATAATGAAACTTACAAAAGATATTCTAATAGAAATGATTGAACAAGAAATTAACGAGTGTGGAATGATGTCCGTGCCGCCACCTCCAATGCCCATGGTTCAAGGGCCACATGAAGATGTGCCGCCCGAGGGTGACGATCAGGTTGAGTCGGCAAAAATGATTGCTGACTTGGTAGGAGATATTGTTTATAGCCTGTTAGCGGATGCATCTCCAGAAGGTGAGGTGGAAGAACATGATTGTGAAGCTGAACATCCCGGCGAATCCCATGATCGGTGGCGCGTAAAAGGAATGTTAGGGAAAAAAGACGGGGGATGCGGCTGTGGCTAAAAAGGCTCTTCGTAAAATTATTTTAGAAGAATTAATAAGAGAATTTACAACTACCGGCATTGATGTTCCCAGAGTTGTATCTTTGCGAAGACCATTAAAAAAGCGCTCCAAAGCTAAAGACCCTCTTAAAAGGATAGAGGCCGATCTTCATTATACTCAAGATGCTGTTGACAGATTAGAAGAATTTACCAGAGAAATCTATAATATGCTAATTAAAATAGTAAAGAAAAACAAAGGAAGAAAAAAATGAGCTTGCTGGTGGAAATTTTAAAAGAAAGGTGGAATCGAATACTAAAAAGAGGGCGTGGAGAATAACATGTGGGATAAAAAAGGCGAAGATATATCATTTAATTGGTTTTATAAATTAAAAGAAAGCATTGGGCTGCCCATTAATGAACAGACAAAAGAAAAGCCGCTTGCCATCCTTGCAGGCGATAGTCAGGCTAGCAATACCGCTGCTGGTCAGAAGTTGGGGGATATTCTTAAAAGCAAATATAGGGTTCTTCGGTCGAATAAAACTTATAAGTCGGGGGAAAAAACTAGCCTGACGATAGAGAGATTAAAAAGGCTTCGAAATATGAAGGCGGCGCTTGTGGTCGTTTTTACTGGTGGCAACGGTTGCGGTGACGCCGGCTGTAAGGCAAACATAGCGGAATTGATTAAGCTAATTAATAAAAAATTCGGGAATCCTGAAATTATTATAGGGTTAAACCCGCCGGCGATGATGCCAAAATCTCGTGGAAAATTGAAGAAATTTGTTGCAGAGAAGCAACTGTTCGACAAAGGGCAAATCGTCCCGCAAGGCAAGCCCGGGTGGAGTCGCTGGCATTTGGACAAAGAAGGTGGCGCTTATGCAAAAGGTCGCGACCAGCGAGCGAAAGAAATTGCAGACGCCGCGGCAAGTGCCGGCGTAGCTGTCGCCGACCCGCGTGACGTTTTGGGGGGTGACCCGGCAAAAATAGTACATAATGATGGGATTCATTTATATGGCAGTTTAGCTAGCAAATGGGCACAGAGCATTTCTGGAAAGATTAGTGGAAAGGCTGGTGAGGCGGGTGAAGTGGAGACGGTATCAGAGCCCGAAGCCGCGGCTCCAGTTGCACCGGGGGCATCTGCGGCCGATCTGGCAAAACGCGCTTTGGCCAAAAGTAAAAAATGCAATGCCGCAGGATTTATTGGCTTCGGTGCAGAAAAATTAAGTGACAAACATGCACAAATTGTTAGAAAACTATATGATGCTTTGAAAGCACAAAAAATTATAGCAGAAGCTGAGCAACACTTTTGCGCTCCCGGTCAAGAGAGAGATCCGTGGACTGGTAAATGTAAGCCGAGGATGTCCATGGCAGCACCGCAGCCCGAGCCGAGTACAGACCTCGACGCGGCTGCAGTGGCGGGCGCTCCGCAGAAGAAAAAACTTGAAGATTTGATTGGCATGGAAGATATTAAAGCGGCATCTCCCGAAATGGTGAAAGCATATGAAAAGTGCGTTGCTGAAAAAGAAAAGCGTGGCGAGGATCCATTTGAGTGTCTTGGTTTTGAATGGTTGGGCGCCCCAAGTGTGGCCAAAGGCACGGGCAATTTCTGCGCTGATCCCAACAACGAAGGCAAGAATGTGCCAATGCCAGAAGGGATGGGTAGCTTTATTTGCAAGGATGGTACTGCTGTTCGCAAAGATAAGGTTGAGCCGCCCGCTCCCGTTGTGCAAGCCGATAAGTTTGGTAAAGAAATGCTCGCTGGTCTTTTAAAAGCGCAGCAAGATTTGGGCCTTAAGAAAGTGGATGGTTGTCTTGGACCTATCACTGCAAAAAAACTTGGTATACCAAATGTTTTTGATCCGACGAAGCCGGGTGGAATTGCCACAAAGGATGAATTGGAACAATTGGCCTCTGGGACGGCGCCAACAGCAGTAAGGGGCACTGGTGGTGCGGCCGCAGGCGCAGTCGCTGGCGCTGGCGCTGGCGCAGGCGGGGTGGTGCAGCCGGCCATGGCAGGATTGACGAGGGAAGATATAGCGTTCGCAAAAAAGTATAAGTTTGATCCAAAACTTTTACAAGCTTTTGCTAAAATGGAAAGTGGTGGAAAAGGTTTTGCACCGACTGATCCTAAAAAGCCTAAAGGTCCGCAGCGAATGGTGATTAGGTTTGAACCTGCCGTGTTTGTTAACCGCTATAACGACGAGCGCGGTGATCCGAAGGGAAAAGTTCCATATTATATTGTTCCTCCGAATACACTCGCAGAAGCTAAGAAATTGGCTAATGAATATGGTCTTCCTTATGGAGATTATCAAAAGAAATATCCGTCTGCGGGAAGCAGATGGTGGAAGAGTAAAGATGGGAAAAAGGCTGCGATGGCCGGCGCGAAACCGGGGGTTGGCTATGGCAAGTTCAAGCCCGGCTTAAAATCGATTTCTCAACTTCGTTGCCCGTATGATCCGGGTCGGAAGGCCTGCCGTTACCAGCGCAAAAATGGCCCGCGAGTACCCAAAAACAAAAGGCGCTTTACAGGCAGTAATAAGGGCTTTCCCGATTTGAAAAGACAATTAAAATACGGTCTGATCCACAAGATGCAAATAAAAAGCGCGCGGCGGATGAAATTCGGATCGGGTGGCCAAGGAAACCCGCGGCTGCAGCATCTGGAATGGAAGGGATTAGAAAATGCGATGAAAATTGATAAAGAACTGGCTTACAAATCTATAAGCATGGGGTCGGGTCAGGTTATGGGCTTTAATCACGGTACGGGTGGTTATAAAAGTGCGGAAGAAATGTTTCTTGCCTTGGGTGATTTAAAAAAAGGACCACAACTTCAAAAGAAGGCAAAAAGAGACTTCATAGAAAAACATCCAGATCTTCAAGTCGCATTGCAGAAACAAAATTGGCCCGGGATTGGTAAGGCATATAATGGCAAAGAAGCTTACGGCTGGTCGATGAAAAAAGTGTATGACAGGATGGCTTAGTCAATGCTTGAAGTTTCTATAAATGGTGATGCTTTTAAAATTCATGATGAATTACATCATGAGTTCTGGGACAATAAGAAACTAAATCCTCGTGTTCGGCAAGCTCTATTAAGAATTGCAGAAGAATTCGCCAAGTATATTGACGCAGAAGCAGACATAAAAGATGTTACTTTTACTGGGAGTATGGCCAACTACAACTATACTCCAATGAGCGACCTTGATCTTCATATTGTTTTAGATTATGGCGCCATTGATGAGAATCAAGAGTTGGTTGCAAAGATGCTTCGTGCAAAGAAGAGCCTCTTCAATAAAGACCATGACATCAAAATTTATGATTATGATGTAGAGCTTTATCCTCAAGATACTAAGGAACCTCACTACTCTACTGGTGTTTACAGTGTAACAAATGATGAGTGGATCGCCGAACCGGTTCAACAGGAGATTCATATTGACGACGATCAGGTTATTCGTAAAGGCAAAGGAATAATTGAAAAAATTATGGCGGCCATGGCTTCAAAAGATTCTGAAGAAAAGCTTGATGCTCTTGAAAAAGTAAAAGAGAAGATTATGAATATGAGGAAAAGCGGCCTTGAGCGGGCCGGCCAATATTCACCGGAAAATTTAACATTTAAGTTTTTACGAAACACTGGATTTCTTCAAAAAATCTTTGAAGCTATCAACGATGAATATGATAAAATGCTTTCTTTGAGTGAAGGATCCGGCTATGGTCCAGTTGTTGATAAGTCTGTGCGTATTAATAAACAAAACATACCCATTCTTTTGGGGCGTGCTAAGGCTGGTTCTTGGCGCCCTTATAAAAAGAACAAAAAGTTTAAACCGTATACTACTGATCCAAAGCCACGGTATTTAAGTGCACCGCCGGGGGCAGTTGGGGGCGGCTCTTTGGAAGAGGCTTCGACTATGAGCGGCGGAAATGTGGAAGTTTATGGAGCTAAATTTCCCGGGCCGAGGCCTTATAAAAAAATTGCTTATGCTGGATACGCTAACGCGGTCGACGCAGCAACAGGAAATAGAGGCAAATTTTTAGTAGAAGATAACACTATTTAAAGTAGAGGAAAAAACAATGCTTGTTATTGAAATTCAAAGTAGAAAAAATAAGACGCTCAATGAAGCGGAACCAGTGGCGGCGGCATCGGGAGAAGAGGAAGAAGGCTGGCTACAAACTTTGGGCACTTGGCTTGAAAGTCCTACCGGCTCGGCCATTAAAGCTTGGGTCGCTGAGTGGCTTATTGACGAAATTGCCGAATCGTGGGGGCTTCCAAAAGATACTTTAATATATCAAGCCATGAAAAAGACAATTGTTCATATAGAAGAGGAAGATTGGCAAACCCTTGTTATGTCAGATGACGAGCTTTCACAGATGGCTGTCTGCGAGTCGATTGGAGATAATTTTGTAAGAGCTATCGCCGAAATTGTATTCATTGAATTAAAAGAAGAGCTTGGTAGCATTGTGAATGTTGAGAAGGGCCCGCTGGCGTTGGTAGCGGTGGCCATAAGTAAGGCCATTGAGTTGGGGGGGCGGTCGTTGCTCCGAGGTCGTGAGATGAAGCGACTTTCAAAAGAAATTGCGAATGCTATTTGTAAAATAGATATCAGAGGTGCGGTCAAAGAACAGTATGGTTCGTTGGGGAAATTGGGCAAAGTTTTTGGTTTTGAAGAATAAAATTAAAAATTGGACCAAATTAACTGATTTCAGTATAAAAAAACGTATTTTAATTTTAATTTTTAGCCTTTTGTTTCTTTTTTTCTATTCAACAAGTCACATAAAACATGATATTGTTTTGGTTGAGGAAAATAAAAAATTATTAAATTATATTTCCATATTAGAAAAGGCCACGATGACACAGACACAAGAAATTTATTACTTAAAGAAAAGATGTAAACTAGTTTACTAATTAGTATATGCAGAAGTATTATAAAATACATGACAAGTCTTCTAGAAATCTCTATAATAAACACGGCTCCCTTTTTGATGGACTCTTGGGCCATGCACAAAAAGTTTTAAATTATGATCGGCCGGTTGTAATTTACTTGTTGGATGACGAAAAAAATAGTGAAAAGTCTTTGGGAAAAACAGGGTATTATAACCCAGACGATGATTCTATTGGAATCTATGCAACCAATCGTCATATAAAAGATATACTTAGATCACTGGCTCATGAACTTGTTCATCACAAACAAAATTGCGATGGTAAATTTGACCATATAACAGACACTAAATTAGGTTATGCTCAAGAGGATGAGTCCCTTAGAGGCAGTGAAGAAGAGGCTTATAAGCTTGGAAACTTGAAAGTTTTTAGAGACTTTGAAGACAATCACAAAAGAGAGAATCCTACAATGCAAGAACGTCGTCTAAGAACTTTAAATGAAAAAACAACCAAAAAGCTTTTGGGCAAATTAGTTTTGAAAGAGCAGGCCTTTTCCCGGGCGAAGAAAAGATGGAGGGATGCTGAAGCAGACGAGGCCGATGATGATGATGATTGGTCGACGGCTGAGACCGTTGGCGCTACCGGCGGTGTCGGTGTGGGGGCCGGCGTGATCGTGCAGTTTTATACATGGGCCACACGCAATAAAGAGACCGCCGATGGTGTTATAGCGGTGTTGCGGCGGATCTTGGCTGAGCATCCGGAACTAGTGAAAGATGCTGAAACATGGATCAGGGCCGGCGTTGCGGAGGGTGCTGATGTAGCGGCGGTTAAGCCGAGTCGATGGAAAAGAGTAAAAAACACTTGGAAACTATTGATGGAAAGCGAGGTCGTGTTAACGGTCAAAGGAAAAACGTATGCTGCCGGCGAATATATACTTAGAGCCTTACATAAGTTTGTTTCTAGTCGAGTATTACAATCAAAGTATTTTGGTGGAACATGGCTCACTCGTGGGCCGGCTGCAGCTATAGAGTGGGCAATTCGTCGTGGAACTGCCGGTCGTGCGACGTTGGCTGACGGCATTGCAAGGACGCCAGATGAAATATTTGAAAAAATTACAAGAAAAATAGCAGAAAGGACGGTAGCATATAACAAGGCAAGAGAGGGTGCTACTGCCGCGGCCCGGGAAATTTTAAAAGCGAACAAAGGCGAAATAGCCGACGCTGTTACAAAGTCAGCAACAGAATTACAAAAAGTAGGAAAAGCCGAAACCGCTGTTGCCGAGGCGAGGCAGGCGTTGAAGGCGATGGAAGCTGCCAACAAGGCCAAGCCAATGTCAGTCGGCACGATGAAAATAGACAAAGCAAAACAGACCCTTAAGGCTGCCGAGGATGCCTTGAAGGCTGCACAGAAAGGACATCGTGCTGCAGAGGCTGCAGTTCAAGGTCTTGCTTCTTCTCCCGTTAGGAAGGCTGCGGAGGCGTTCATTGAAGATGTTGCATTGCCAGCAGCAGAACGAGAGGCGATTGCGGCGGAGGTAGCTTCTGAGGCAATTGCAGCGGAAACGACGGGGATTGCTGCGAGGCGGGCTGAAGTCGTAATGATGAAACAAGGGATCGGCAAGGGAGTCGCATATGCCGGGACGGCTATTAAGGCTGCAAGAGTATCACGAGGAATCGGGGCTGCTGCAGTGCTAACTGCAAGAATCACCGTTGGCGCTGCGCTTAACATTTGGCTTGCATGGGATCTCGGCCGCCTTGCCGGCGAGTTCTTTAATTGGCTGATGTCAGAAACAGAAATGGAAAAACAAAAAGAAAGAATTGAGAAAGCAAGATCCAATGTAAACTACGCCATGGCTGAAATGGAAGCTTATTGTAAGGGCACGGGGAGCTTGTGTCGAAACGTGGGCGCCAAGGCGGGTGAAACTGCAAAGGGAGACAAGTGGTCTAGACTGCAAAGGGCCATGGAGAAAACAAGTGAGATCTCACCGGGCGGCAAAGGCGGCTACAAGCTGGGAAAAGAGATTATTTGTTCTGGTAGGCCGGGGGGATATCTTTATGATGTAATAGATCCAGATCCTGAAAGGAAATGGGGTATACCCGGTCTCCGTGGCGCGCCGAAGGTGCCGGGGTATTCGGCCTTGGAGGTGGAGAAGATTGTTGATGACTACTATAATGCGCTGGAAGGTGGAGGAACCAAGGAAGCAAAATTAACAATATTAACAAACGAACTTACCGGTAAACCTCAGTTGGCGAAGGCAGTCGAGTGGCGATTTTATTATAAATATAGTCTTGGTCCGAATCCGTTTGACCCAGATGGTCTTCGTGATGCTATTGAAGATGATTTGGCTTGGTGGAGCACTCCAACTGAAAACGAAGCCGTTGCCCCATTTGAAGCGTGGAGCAAAACAGATAAGGTTCTTGAACAGAGAAGTGTCTGGCAGCGCTGGATTAGTGACAGTAAAGTTGATAAGGGTGGCCGAGTTTATACAAACGACGTAATTGAGCAACAAGCGGGGGTATATCATCCAAAAGATCTCGCAGTAATACTTGGCTGCATGATATCTATAGCCGAGGCCGATCGCAAGGATGGGAAGTTAGTAACGACAAAAGACCCCAAAACCAAGAAGATAGCAAAAATTGAATTAATGTCCGGCGCGAAACTTAAAAAATTTGAAGCATGTTATAATGCCATTTTCAATGGTGAAGGCCAACTCTTCGGTTTGCACCATAAAGATGATTGGTTTAGGTTTGTTAAGGGCAACAAAGAAGCTTTGGACGCCTTGGTGGTTCTTCAGATGGCCTACGGAAAAGCTTCTTTTGAAATTGGCGGCGAAAAAGTAACTGAAGATACTGCAGAAGCAATTAGGCTAGCCGAAATGTATCATGATGCCTTAGATGACTCATTGTGGGGCGGTACAAACAATACTATGATTGACGAATTAACACAGAAATTAACAGGAAATCCAGAGTTGGCCGCGGCTGTTGAAAGAAGTTTTAATAAAAAGTATGGTCCCGAAGGGTCGGGGGATCTTCGTCAATGGTTAAAAGATGATTATTTCTGGGAAAAGGATCGAAAAAGAGTTCTTGCTCCTTTTGTGGCTGCTGATATAGCTGGTATTGGCGGATCCGGAGAATTGGGCAAGATTGGTGGTGCTGGTGCTGGTGCTCCAGCGGGACCAGTAGCTTGTCGAGGGGGCCTTCCTGCTGAGCCCGGATGTCAGGGCGCTGTAGTTGGTGTACTTTATCGTATTCTTTATGAAGCGGTACCGGGATATGATAAAGAAATCGATAAAACTGATCTCAAGAAGACAGACTACGATCAAAAACTTGTTGATCTTATAACTAAATTTCAAAATGATGAGGGCATTGCGCCCACTAATGGCAAAATAAAAGATTTTGATGCAACAGATAAAGCGCTTACAAAATATCTTAATGCTTGGAGGAGAGATGAGGGCATTGAAGGGGTCTTTAGCGAAAGTCGACTTTATAAATTAAATCAAAAGCTTATGGAACAATTTAAATGAAAGAAAAACTTTTATTTGAGGGCGGTTTTCATGGTCATATGTCTCATCTTTATGAGAACCCCGACTTAACTTTTAAACAGATTAAGGACGTTTTTCATAAAGCCGCTTCAGGAGAACTTGAAGGTACTGAAAAGACAGATGGTCAAAATCTTTATGTTTCTTATTCAATACAAGACGGTAAAGCCAAGGCCGTGCGCAATAAGACACAGATCAGAGCGGGTGGTTTAGACGCAGATGAATTGGCCAATCAATATAAAGATCATCCGAATCCTAATGTCCGAGACGCTTTTGTTGACACTTTTAAAACTTTTGAAGAAGTTGTAAGAAAAATCCCTGATGAACAAAAGGAGACATTCTTTGGGCCAGACGCGGACATCTTTTATAATGCCGAAGTCATGGATCCACGTTCTGCAAATGTTATTTATTATGATATTCCAACACTTCTTTTGCATCGCAAAGGGCATGTTCGTATTGATAAAGAAAGCGGCAAGATCAGCCCATTAGAGACGCGAGAATTTGAAGAATTTGCGCAGTCTTTTAGTGGCGCGATGTCGAAAGCACAAGAGAAAATAGCTGATCGAAAGTTTAATGTAGAGCTAAACGCCTTACGAAAACTTGAGGCTATAGCCGATGATCAAATTTCACAAGCCTTTTCTAATCGTTTAGAAAACGAAATAAATCAATATGGCATTAGTGATGGCCAAACAATTGGAGAATATATAGCGGCAAAGCTTTTGGCTGGAAGATTATCTGATTTGGACATTCCAGAGCACAATATGGTTCTTTTGGTTAAGCGCCTAATTGGTGAATTACAACAGGACGAGGCTGGGAAATATAAAAAAATACACTCTAATTTAATTAAAAAAGGCCTAGACAAAGAAGCGGCTAAGCGAGTTGCAAATTTAATAAGCAATCAAGGCAGGGTGTTTAGTCAGGAGGTTTCTCCAATTGAAGAAATCGTTCACGATTTTGCTGTTGAAGCATTAAGTAGCTTGGAAAGTGCGTTTATTATTGACAATAATAAAGAAGCTGAAAGGTTACAAAAGGAAGTACAAAAAGCAATTGATATTATTCAAGCTTCTGAAGACCACGATAGAGAGGCGAGAATAGAAGTTCTGGAACGGCAGCTTGAAAAGCTTAAAGGTGTCGACAAAATATTTACTCCAGCCGAAGGTTTTGTTTTTGATTTAGATGGCCATACATATAAATTTACCGGAACTTTTGCTCCTATAAATCAAATTCTTGGATTATTTAAATATGGCAGAGGAAAGGTCCCAGCATTGCCAGATCTTACCATTGGCGATGATGTTTCGAAAGGTGAAATTGAATTTCTTTATAAGAAGCCCGAGCCCGAACAGCCCTATATAAGAGAAGCATATGATGCAGGTTCTGGTTTAACTCCATCGGTACAGGCAAAAGAGACAATATATAATACACTTGCGGAAGAAGGCGAGAACGAAGTCGCCAATTATGTTTTTATTCCCGGTGGATTTAAACCACCCCACAAAGGTCATCTTGATTTAATTAAAAGAGCGCATGAGCTTGGTGGACCTGAAGCCATTACATATATATTCTCTGGCAAAGATCCACGAAAAGCTGGAGATGTTGTTATAACAGCAGACAAGGCTGAAAAAGTTTTTCATAAACTTCTAAGCCATATTGGAATTCCAATTGGCAATGAAGAGGCTGGTAAGGTAACTTTAGTTTATTTTGATGAAATGGACACTGGAGTTGAATATGCGGACACTAAAAAGAATAGAGAAATTGGTAGAGTAGGAGACCCAATTATGTCAAAAAGCCCGATGGTTGCCATTGGAAAGAAAGCTGCCAATGAACTGCCAGATGGTGCAGTTTTAAATGTAGTTTCAAGCGCGGCCGATAAGGGACACGGGTCAGTTTTACAGACTGTGATAGAAAAAATAGCAGCTAATACTAATAAAAAATTTACTACTAACTTGATGTCTTTAGAAACTTTAGATACTAAAGAAGGTAAAAAACTAAGTGCTACTGATATGAGAAATGCATTAGCTAATAGAGATTATGAAATATTTAAAACATTCTTACCAGAAGATTTAGATGAACAAGAAACAAAAGAAATATATAATATCTTATCACAGAATAATAAATTAGAAGAAAGTATTCTATACTCTATCATAAGAGAAATGGTATCACAGAAAAAAGTAAAAGGCAAGACAAAATATTGTCTAAAGTCTAAGAAGAAAAATAAGAAGACTGGAAAACGTAAGAATTTAGGATGCTACAATACTCGGGCTGGTGCTGAAGAGAGAGAAAAGCAAGTCAATATGTTTAAGCATATGAAGAAGAAAAAATTAGAAGAATATGAAATAATAGAAGAGATCTCCTCAGTATCCGGCATGGCCGGCGGGTTTGGATATGCTGGAAATGATTCTGATTTGGATGGATTAATTAGAGAAGCTATAACAATTTTGATCAAATCCAAAGAAAAAGAAGATTGGGGTCAACCGGGCCCGGGCTTGCCGGGAAATTTTAAGCCACATGTGGATCCAAATCCGTATAAATATGTTGAGGATGATATTTATAGAAACATTGTAAAGGTTTATAAGAATGCAGGAAATGCTTTAGGAATTGGTAACAAATAGGAGAAAATTAATGAATACCGCACAAGAACAAAAGCTTAGAGAATTTATTCAGAAGGGAATTGCTATAGCTAAAATTGAAGACAGAAAGGAAAAATTAAATCAATTTAAAAGTGAGTTGCGTTTAAGAAGAATTGTTAAGAATCTTATTAAAGAGGCTTCAGAAGTTGCAACTGGTGGTCAATCCGGCGACGAGCAGCGCTCAACGGGAATTAATGTGTTGGCGAATGTTTTAAAGCTTGTAATTCCAATTATTAAACAAGGATATGTACAGCTTACAACGAGCCCAGAACAAAAAAAGTCTTACAGGGCACATATTGTCCAGAATGCAATTAATACTTTAATGCGTGTTGATATGGCTTCCGGCCGCCCAACAGAAGTAGAAATGCCGAACAACCCGGAAGGCGCCGAAACGACGCCTTTTGAGCCCCCTGCTTTAGAAGAGCCGGTCATCGCAGAACAAGATATGACCGTTGATATTGATGTAGAAGATGATAAGTTTATAGATATTAATCCAGAAGAGAAAGAAGAGCCAGAACCAGAAGAGAAAGAAGAGCCAGATCCGAATAAAATGCCCAGCGCACAGGCCGTCGACGCTTTGGATAAAAAAGAGTTTGTTTCTATTAAGGGGATGGATACAACTGGTATGGAATTGGCGCAAAGAACTTTTCCAAAAATTCAAAAGCAAATTGCTGATGGATACGCTATGCTTTCAGTTGTTTCTGACAAAGAAGAGTTCGCTGATTACATGGTGGCGAATTTAAAACTTTATTTTGATCAATTTGATCAAGAGTCCGAAGTTGCTTTAGGTGAACCGACCTCGCCTGAATACGAAGAAGTAAAAGGAAAAATGTCTAAATTTGCTCCTGCTCCGGAAGGTGCCACCGGCCTAGAGGGAGGAATGCCCCCAGAAGGAGAGGGTCTTGAAGCAGAATTGGGAGCCCTTCAGGAGGCCAATTGGTTCGTCCATGTTGCAAGAAAGTTAATCAATGGCTAATGAATCAATTTCCAAAAGACTGAAGGATGAAAGGAAAATAGATGATTTGTTTGAAATTAAATTAAACAATCTTACCTTAGAGGAAATTATTCAACTTAAATTAGAATTAGCGGGTCGATCTTTAAATGGGGAGCCCTATGGTTTTAAAATCTTCAAAACAATTCCAGACATCGTAAAAGAAGCTTGTTATAAATTTGCAGACGTTTCGTTTCCAACAAAAAAGACTGCTGCTGCATTTCTAGGAATAACTGAAAGACAGTTAAGAAAGCTGACAAAAAAGTATAAAAAAGAATAATTATAGTAGAGGGAACAAAAAAATGGCAGCCACACAAAGATTAACAGCATATGGAGTCACACCAAAAGGCTCTGGGTATGCGGATGCAGACGATGCGTGTGAAGAAGCCTCCAGTGGCACTCAGCTTCTGGCCACTGACAACAGCGCAGTTTATGTATATGCAGAGGCCGGCGAGGCAGATGAGCGCATCTATTTAGTTAAAATTGCCACCCCGGTCAACCCGACACATTTCTATGTCCAAGGAGATGGCTACGCGGCTGACCAAAAAGTTTATGTTCCGGAACAAGCCATTGGTGGTATTTTCGGCACTCTAACAACTGCCGGCTGGTATACGGTGGCCATCGATGACGATTTCGCCACTGCTGTATATATTACAACTTTCGACGACGCTGACGAAATGACACAACCGACTGCATGTCCAGAAGATCCATGGACTGCTGAATCCACCCCTACTGAACCACAATATAGTGCAGACTTCACTATTAATAAATATGATAATATGAGTGTTCAATATAAGCGCCAAGTTGAACAAATTCCATTTTCCAAGGGTTCAAACACCCCGGCCAATTTACGAAAAAGATCATCTGCATATAAAGTTACTAAAGGTTGAAAAATCTTAAAACCTATGCTATACTACTAATTATGGTATGGGGTCGAAACGGGTTCGACTGGATAAGGAGGATTTTTCGTGCAAGGCAGAGGGCAGCGTGGCTCTGTAAAAACGCTGAAACTTTTAATTGCCAACGATAACGTTGAAAATTATAGCTACGCCTTAGCGGCATAGTTACGGGGAGGACAGCGCCTTGTAAACCAAAGACTGTCATGATAAAGGTTTGCTTATTTTCCTTTCTCAAAAATAAGCGATCGTTGCTTATGTGCTTGTTGGAGCCAAAAACCAACTAACCTTGTGAATGACGAAAAATTTGATGTGTTTAGGACGCGGGTTCGACTCCCGCCGACTCCACCAAAATTATGAAAGTTTCTAAATTAAAAATTGGTGAGCTGCTGAAGATAAAAGAGAGTTCGCGCCTGACTCCCTTTAAAACAGAAATTTTAGCAGGACATGAAGTTATTAAATGGGGCTCGACAGTAAATAAGCGTGCGATAGTATCAAACAAGGGCGTATTTCAGTATTTGGGCAAAAGAAGAATAAAACACGTTCTATCTCGCGAACAAGCAAAAAAGGTTTATTATACCCAACACACCTTTTTATTATTGTCAGATTCAAAAGAATATATTATTTCAGGATATTATATAAGAAATTTAGAACCATTAGAATAGATCTAGTCAACGAAATAGGAGGAACTATGGAGACAGAAACAAAAAGTCCTTTATATGGCAGGCCATGGAAAAGTGTGGCCCGTTTTGATACATTTGAAAAGGCAGACAAAACAAGAAAAAAATATCTTAAAGAAAAAGATTTACAAGCAAAGGTCAAAAAGCTAAAAGATGTTTATGTTGTAAAAACACGATCTACTGTTGTGGATCCTAAGCGCAATAAAAGTAAGCGTCGCGACAAGAACTTCTATAAGAAAAAGAAGCACAAGCAACCCGAAGATTCGGTTTAGGAGGAAAATAAGATGCGTAATAAGTTTTTTAAGTTTCATTTTAAGAATGATAAAGCGAAGAAAATTGCCAGTTATGATATAGGTTTAAATAATTTTACAGAAGCAATGGAATATGCTTATAATAAGCTTGATAAATTAAATGAAACAAAAAGTGGTTATAGGATTGTAGGAATTTATGAGATTTTAACTCAGAGAGACAACTCTGATCTTATAACGATAACTAATTATAAGAGAAGCAAATGACAAAATATTATTGGTGTAATGAAAAAACCAAAAAGAAAGTAAAGGAAGAGGCAGAGGAACAAGGGCCGGCCCCTATTATTTTTATGGGAGGTCCGGACAACGGTCCTCCGGATAGCTGTGTTGACGTTCTTGACAACACTATTATGTTTTATGGTGAAGTTAGTGAAAAAAACGCCAAGCTTCTTAATAAAGCAATTCGAACACTTGATAAAGAGTTGCAAATTTTTAAGTTAAAATATGGATGTGATTCGCCCCCGTTAAGGTTGTTTGTTAACTCTTATGGGGGGAGCGTTTTTGCCGGCTTCTCAATCATGGACACAATTAAAAATTGTACAACACCAGTTCATTCTTACATCGACGGCTCTGTTGCGTCAGCAGGCACCTTGATTAGCGTTGTTGCAAATAAGCGATTTATTTTTGAAAATTCTTTTATGCTGATACATCAATTATCATCTTCGATGTGGGGTAATTTTGAAGCCCTAAAAGAGGAGATGGAAAACTTAGACCTCATTATGGATAGGATCAAAAAGATCTACAAAGAACATACAAACATGAGTACCAGACAAATTACGGCAGTGCTTAAGAAGGACAAGTGGTTTGAGGCTGAAGTGTGTCTTGAGCTTGGCCTTGTTGATGAAATCGTAGAAAATGGCTAAAAAGACCTATATCTTAGATACCAACGTGTATCTAACCGATTCAGAATCAATATTTTCCTATGGAAACAACGATATTGTTGTCCCGATCAAAGTTCTAGAAGAAATCGACAAACATAAAAAGCGCCATGATAGCGTAGGCTCTAACGCCCGCCGTATCATCCGTACACTGGACGAACTCCGCGCAAGGGGGAACTTGTCTAGGGGAGTCAGAATAAGGCGCGGAGCGGGCCTTCTGAGGGCTAGGAGCTATGAATTGGGGCTACTTCCGCCGGGGTTTGATTCGGGAGATCCCGACAACCAGATTTTAGCAACGGCGTTGAGTGAAAAGAAGGACAATCCTGCGAGAAAAGTTGTTGTTGTTTCCCGCGATATCAACATGCGCGTCAAATGTGATGCTTTGGATATTCCGGGTCAAGATTATGAATATGAAAAAGTTGTCAGCAGCCGCTCAGAAATTTATACAGGATTTACCAAACACTTAGTAGACGATCAGATCGTTGATAAGTTCTATGCAAAAGAAGAGGTTTATTTGGATAAAGACGAAATAGCACTATTTCCAAATGAATTTGTAATGCTCGTTTCGCTTGCCAATGAAAAGAAAACAGCGTTAGCTCGATTTTTTGACTACAGAAAGCCACTCGGCCACATTATAGACTATTCCAGCAAAAAATGGAAAATTAAGTCAAGAAACAAAGAACAAGATTTTGCTCTAAATCTTTTGATGGATCCAAAGGTTAATATTATAACTTTGATCGGCCCCGCCGGAACAGGCAAAACAATGATAGCACTTTATGCCGGCCTTTGCCAAGCAGTAGATGACTGGCACACCGTAATACCAAAACAAGCTCAATATAGTCGATTGATTGTGACGCGTCCAATTCAACCAATGGGTAAGGATATTGGATATTTGCCGGGAACTTTGGAAGAAAAGATGTCTCCATGGGTGGCGCCAATAAATGATAATTTACAGTTTTTATTGGGCAACGGTCGCGATAGTTTAAAAGAATACGTCAACGAGGGTATCATAGAGATTGAAGCACTCACTTATATTCGTGGCCGCTCTATAAACAATGCCTTCATTGTTGTTGATGAAATCCAAAATATGACTGCACATGAACTTAAAACAGTAATTACTCGTGTTGGCGAGAATTCAAAGATTGTTTTAATGGGCGACATTGAGCAGATTGATAATATTTACATTGATGAAACAACAAACGGCCTCACTTATGCTGTGGAAAAATTTAAAAATCATGACATTGCGGGACACATAACTCTTGTAAGGGGCGAGCGTTCAAAAGTGGCAACTTTGGCGGCTAAAATATTATGACATTAGTTGAACATATTCGTAAAAGGCATTCCAAAAATGTGCCGAAAGCACTTAAGGGAAATGTAGAAATCCATGTTGAAGACGCGCTACCAGAGGAAATAGATATAAATAAATTCATTGAAACAGTAGAAAGGGTGCTTCCTTCACACTTTTTTAGGCATATAAACACAATTAAAATTGGAAATTATGACTTTTTGCTTAAAAATAACCTAAAATCTTACTACAAAAACGGAAATATATACATTTTAGCTGCCGAGACCTCTTTGCCCCATCTATTGTATGATCTTTTTCATGAAATCGCCCATTCCTTGGAGAAGCCTTATTATGATTTAATTTATGGCGACGGCGCTTTAGAAAAGGAATTTTTGAACAAAAGAGAGACATTTGAAAGGTTTTTAAATGTTTATTTCCCAGAAACACAGAAATATAGCTTTAAAAATACAAAATATAATAAGGAATTTGATGAATTGCTACATAAAAGAATAGGTTACGATAGACTAAGACAGTTTTCTGATGGAATTTTTGTAAGTCCATACGCAGCAACGTCTTTACGAGAATATTTTGCCACTGGTTTGGAAAATTACATAGAGGGGAACAGAGAAAACCTTGACAGACTGTGCCCAATCCTGTATAATAGAATTAAATCATTGTTTAGCGAGTAGTCGATGCCCCATATATCTTTTTCAGAACTTAAAAATTGGTCTTTATGTCCACACAACAGGAAATTAGTCTATGAAGATCGTCTTAATCCGTTTACTGATAGCGTTTATACTGCCTTTGGCACTGCTGTTCACTCTGTGTGCGAGAAAATTGCACTGGCTGGTGATAAGGCTGAAGATCCAAGAACATTATTTGAAGATTTCTTCACTGAAGAACTAAAAGTTTTACAAAATCCAATTTCTCAAAAGGATTTTGACACTTTTTTGAGGCACGGCAAAGAAATTGTAGTCGAAGTCCTTGATGGCCTTCAGCGCTCTTTTGGAAATTATAAGGTTTTTCAGGCCGAAGAACAGCTTTTTGAAAGAATTGTTGAATTTCCCAACAAAGAATACGATTTTAAGGGATTTGTTGACTTGATTTTACAGACAGAAGACGAAAAATATCATATTATTGATTGGAAGACGTGTTCATGGGGGTGGGACTCTAGAAGAAGGTCAGAAAAGATGACAACTTATCAGCTTACCCTTTATAAAAAGTTTTTTGCTGAAAAATACAACATTGATCCGGTAAATATTGAAACACACTTTGGGCTTCTTAAGAGGACTGCTAAGCCCGGTTCAAAAGTGGAAATTTTTAGAGTCACGAGCGGTGCCAAAAAGACTAAAAATGCCACAAAGCTGTTAACAAACGCCATTCACAACATTACACGAAAAAATCACTTAAAAAATCGTTTAAGTTGTGGTAAATTTTATGGTAAATGTCCATTTTATAAGACGGAACACTGTACATGACTGAAAAAATTAAGATTTTAACTTTGGGTGACCACCCACTGCTCCCTTCTGGGGTTGGAACTCAAACAAAAAACATTATCGAAGGGATGCTTAAGACTGGAAAGTATAAGTTTGTTTCTTTTGGTGGAGCAATAAAACACGACAGTTACCAACCATTAAAAACTCATGAATTTGGTGATGATTGGTTGATAGTTCCGGTCAAGGGCTATGGAGACCCCTTTAAGTTAAGGGCAGCAATTTGGTCCGAGAAGCCAGACATTGTTTGGTTTATGACAGATCCTCGTTTTTGGGGATGGTTGTGGGAATTGGAGGATGAAATTCGTCCAAACGTTCCTATGATTTATTATCATGTTTGGGATAATTATCCTTATCCAATTTTTAATAAGCCTTATTATGAAAGCAATGATCATATTGCGACAATTTCGAAAGTTACGGATGATATTGTTGCTCATGTTGCACCAAATGTAGATAGAACTTATATCCCACACGCAGTGAATTCACATTTTTTCAAACCATTACCAGACGAAACTATTGAAAAAATGCGACATGATAATTTTTATTCTCATTGGAAAGGCAACGACCGATTTTTGGTGTTTTGGAACAATAGAAACGCCAGAAGAAAACAGGCGGCTTGTGTCATTTGGTGGTTTAAAGCCTTTTTAGATAAGGTCGGCCACGATAAGGCAACGTTGCTTATGCATACCAACCCACTTGATTCAAATGGCCCGAACTTAACTGCCTTGGTAAATGAATTTAATTTGAATAATGGTCAAGTTCTTTTTTCGACGCAGCAAGTGCCTCCTGAACAACTGGCGGCGATGTATAATATGGCAGATGTTACTATCAACATAGCAGACGCTGAAGGGTTTGGTTTGGGAACTTTGGAATCTTTGTCTTGTGGCACCCCAATTATTGTTAGTATGACCGGCGGCCTACAACAGCAAATTACTGACGGCAAGAACTGGTTTGGTGTGGGAATTGAGCCGGCCAGCAAATCAGTTGTTGGCAGTCAACAAGTTCCATTTATTTACGAAGACAGGGTTTCAGAAGAAGATGTTGTTGGTGCATTGACTCAAATTTATGAAATGACTTCGGAAGAAAGAAAAGAAATGGGTAAAAATGGTCAAGAATTTGTTTTGAAAAATTATAATTTTGAAAATTTTACTAATAGTTGGGATAAACTTTTAACAGAAGTTCATGAAAAACATGGTTCTTGGAATACAAGAAAAAATTATAACACTTGGACAATGGAAAAAATAGCATGAGAATAAAAGTTTTAGTTAAAGGGCCGGCCCTAACACAATCGGGCTATGGTGAACATTGCCGCTTTGTTTTGAGGGCGCTGCAAACTCGCGAAGACGTGTTTGATATATATTTAATGAATCTTCCATGGGGTAAAACGAACTGGCTTTTTGAAGATAACGAGGAGCGTCAGTGGCTTGACTCCCTGATTAACAAAACGATGCCCTATCTTCAATCAGGCAAGGCTCAATTTGATATTAGTTTACAAGTAACAATTGCAAATGAACTTGAACGAATTGCACCAGAAAATATTCTTGTAACTGCTGGCATTGAAACTGATCGGGTCGCGCCGCTGTGGATTCAAAAGTGTCATGAGTTGGCAGATAAAATTATAGTTGTATCAAAACACTCAAAAGATGTTTTTGAGAATACCGTTATAAAGGCACAAACTCCAGATGGAAAAGAAATTGATTATAAATTAGAAAAACCTGTTGAGGTTGTGAATTATCCCGTTCGTGATTTTAAGAAAGTAAAATTAAATTTAGACTTGGAGCACGATTTTAATTTCTTGTGCGTTTCTCAATGGGGCCCAAGAAAGAATTTTGAAAATACTGTTCGTTGGTTTATGGAAGAATTTAAAGATGATGAAGTTGGATTAATTGTAAAAACTTATATGGCAGGTAATTCAGTGATGGATAGGATGGCCGTAAGACATCGTTTAAAAAGTGTTTTAGGTGAATATAAAGACGCCAAATGCAGCGTGCATCTTCTTCACGGGTATATAAATAATGATGAGCTTCACTCTCTTTACGTACATCCAAAAATTAAAGCTTTAATAAACTTTACACACGGTGAAGGTTTTGGGCTTCCAATGTTTGAAGCTGCTTATTGTGGGCTCCCTGTTGTTGCTCATGATTGGGGGGGACAGACGGACTTTCTTTATGCCCCCAAGAAAGAAAAAAAGGGCAAGACAAAAATGAGGGCCTATTTTGTTAAGGTGCCTTATAAATTGGAACAAATTCAAAAAGAGGCGATATGGGATGGAGTGCTTCAAGCGGATTCGCGCTGGGCGTTTGTTAGCCCCGCCGCCGCAAAGGTTGCTATAAGAGACGTATATAAAAATTATTCTCTTCATAAGGGACAGGCAAAAAGACTGCAAAAGTGGGTAAAAGAAAACTTTACTGAGGAAAAACAAATAGAGCGTTTTCTTGATTGTCTTAATGTTGATTATGAAATTGATGAAGAAATTGAAAAGTTGTTTAATGAATTGGAATTATGATAATATTGCTGGCAGATTTTTTTGCTACAGAAACCAATGGCGGGGCTGAACTTACTACCGAAGCACTTTTCGAAGATTGTTTGCAGCCCGTTTTGGGTATTAAAACTGAAGATTTAACAAGTGAATTAATTCAAAAATATAAAAACCACACATGGTTTATAACTAATTTTGGCCAACCAATATCTCTCCATCATCGTAAAATACTGCTTTTACAAATTATTAAAAATGTAAAAAAATATTTCGTTATAGAATATGATTATAAATTTTGTATTCATAGATCTTATCACCGGCACTTTTTTATAGAAAAGCGTCCGTGTGATTGTGCCGGCACGTCGAATGGAAAGTTAATGGCGCTATTGTGCCACAAGGCCACCGGCATTTTTTGGATGTCTCAAAAACAAAAAGAAGAATATTTTAAGATATATCCGATATTAAAAGAGGTCGACAATATTGTTATAAATTCTATTTTTTCTGAACCAACTCTAAAAATAATAAAATCTATAGATATTACGAAAAAAAATAATAAATATATTATTTTAAAATCTCCTTCTTGGATTAAGGGAACTGAGGATTGTATAAGATATGCTAAAGAAAACAATTTAGAATATGAATTGGTGTTTAATTTATCACATAAAGATTTGTTAAAAAAATTAGCAAAATCAAAAGGGCTTATTTCGTTACCTCGTGGATTAGATACGTGTCCTCGTCTTACAATGGAAGCAAAAATGTTAGGTTGCGACTTAATAATGAACGATTTTGTACAGCATAAAGACGAAGAGTGGTTTAAAAAAGGGCGTATAGAAGAGCATGTTCTTAAAAATAAAAGACTTTTTTTTGAGAAATATTTAAATTTTAGATATACTAATAAAAAAAATGACGAAAACATTAAATTTCATTTTATCATACCGTCTTATAATGCGTCTAAGTGGATTTGGAAAACTATAAAAAGTATTAAGATTCAAACGAATTCGAATTTTACAGCAACAATTATAGATGACATTTCGACAGATCAAACATTGGAAGTGGCTAAAAAATATGTCAACGGTGACAAAAGATTTAGAATAGTTAAAAATAAAAAGAAAAAATATGCTTTAAAAAATATTAAAGATGCCCTTGATTATCTTAAGCCCAATATAGAAGATGTTATAATCGTCTTAGACGGTGATGATTGGCTTTTCAGTTTCGATGTGCTTAATTATCTTACACAAATTTATAATGAAGGGGACGTTTGGTTAACTTATGGAAGTTATGAGGCATCTCCAACAGGGGAAAGGGGCGTTGAGCCATCTCCATACCCTCCGGAGATTGTTAATAATAATAGATTTAGGGAAGACAGATGGCGAGCATCACATTTAAGAACCTTTAAATATCACCTATGGAAAAAAATAAATAAGGCAGATTTTATAGACGATGATGGGGAATATTATAAAATGTCTTATGATCAGGCCATGATGCTTCCTATGTTAGAAATGGCTGGCAACAGAATAAAATACATACCTGAAATTTTGCATGTTTATAATAGGGACAACCCCCTTAATGTTGATAAGATTAAACAACAAGAACAATACAATACAATGCTGCGAATACGAGCAAGACCAGAATATTCCAGAGAAAGTTTTGAAAATTAGATTTGAAAATGTAAATCTTAAAAGCAGCACTGGGCCCAATTCTTTTGGTAAAAAGCTGTATAAGTACTTTTATCTCGCCGGTCATCATGTCGTAGAAAGGGATTATGATGCTGCGCTTTGTTTTATAGAAGACCATTCTGGATTGCCATCTGAAAACCTCTATCAGCGTTTAGATGGAATATATTTTAATACTGATTTTGATTATAATCAACAAAATTTCAACATCTTGAAAACCTACAAAAAGGCCAAAGGAATAATATTTCAGTCAGAATTTAGTAAAAAGCTGGTTTCTACTTTTTTTGGAGAGCACAATAATTCTACTGTTATTCACAATGGGGCAGACATTAGTTTAATAAATGCTATTGTGCCAATTGAAAATAGCACCCTAAACAAATATGAAAACGTATGGTCTTGCGCAGCCACTTGGCGACCACACAAGAGATTAAAAGAAAATATAAGATATTTTTTGGAACATAAAGCAGAAAACGACTGTTTAGTTATCGCCGGAATTCCAGATTATCATTTTAAAGATCCAAATATATTTTATGTTGGAGATGTGCCTTATGAGAAGCTTTTATCGCTTTATAAGCGTAGCAAACATTTCATTCACTTGGGGTGGCTCGATAATTGCCCCAATGTGGTGATTGATGCACGCGCCTCGGGGTGTGAAATAATTTGTTCTTCGGATGGCGGAACACAAGAAATAGCTGGACCAAGCGCCGCGGTTATAAAGGAAGAGTGGAATTTCAAGCCCACCAAACTATGTCAGCCCCCACCGATGGATTTTCAAAAGACTTTTAAAAATTCTTATGATTCTTGTTATGATATGAAAAAAGTAGCAGAAAAATATGTAGAGTTTATGAAATGAAAATTAAATTCTTAGACCTTGAAAGACAATATGAAACAATAAAACAGGAAATCGAACCAGCGGTGTTGGCCGTTATGGATTCTCAAATTTTCATTAATGGCCCGATTGTAAAAGAATTTGAAGAAAAATTTGCAGATTTTTGTGGTACCAAGTATGCGGTTGGGTGTAGTTCCGGAACTGATGCTCTTTTAATGGCCTTGATAGGCTATGATATTGGTCCCGGCGATGAAGTAATAACAACGCCATTTACTTTTTTTGCTACAGTTGAAACAATAATAAGGGGCGGCGCAAAACCAGTCTTTGTTGATATAGATGAAAAGACCTTCAATATTAAAACATCAAGCATTGAGGCACAAATTACAGAAAAAACGAAAGCTATAATGCCAGTGCACATTTTTGGACAATGTTGTAATATGGATGAAATTGTGTTGTTGGCTCGGAAATATAATTTAAGAGTAATAGAAGACGCGGCCCAAGCGGTCGGCGCGCATTGGAAAAACGATAAGGCCGGCTCAATGGGAGACGCAGGCTGTTTTAGTTTTTTTCCATCTAAAAATTTAGGTGGTTTCGGAGACGGCGGAATTGTAACAACGAACGATACAAAATTATATAATAAGCTTTTGACTACGCGGCAACATGGCATCGACATGAATAAGCCCTATTTTTATTCTCACATTGGTGGAAATTTTAGACTAGATGCAATTCAAGCTTCAGTATTAAACATTAAGTTAAAGTATATCACACACTGGCAAGAAAAAAGAAGGCAAAATGCTTATTTTTATAATAAGTTATTTAAAAAAGTTGTTGTTCCTTCCGAGGACATCAATGTGTATCACGTTTATAATCAGTATGTCATTAAGCACTCACAACGTGATATTATAAAAAATAATTTAATCAATAAAAAAATTGGCTGCGCGATTTATTACCCCCTTCCTTTACATCTACAGCCGTGTATAAAGTTTCTTGGCTATAAAGAGGGCGATTTTCCAGTGTGTGAAAGTGCGTGTGAGCAGGTATTGGCTCTGCCAATTTATCCCGAAGTGACAGAAGAAGAACAACGAATTATTGTTAGTGGCGTGGAAGAAATTTTATGAAAGAAGGATAGGAGAACGGATAATGAAACAGAGATATCTTGTAACTGGCGGCGCAGGCTTTATTGGCTCACACTTGTGCGAAAAACTTCTTAGCATGGGGCACCATGTAACATGTTTAGATAATTTTTATAATGGGAATTTAAATAATATTCGCGGCCTTTTTAACAACAAAAACTTTTATTTTGTCGAGGGAGATGTACTAGATAGGGATTTATTAAAAGAGGCTGCAGCTGCCTGCGATCATATATTTCATTTAGCGGCTCAAATACATGTTGAAAAGTCTATAATTAGGCCGGCCGAAACTTTACAAATAAATTTATATGGCACTAAAAATTTACTTGATATTTGTACAAAAAATAAAAATATTTCCATGACATTTGCATCGTCAGCCGAAGTTTATGGTGAGGCGGAAGGTGAACACGATGAAAAGTCCCCACTTAGCCCACAGTCTCCTTATGCTGCATCTAAGGTTGCGGCCGAAGCCCTTTGTGCTTCCTATTTTCACACTTATGGTACCAATGTTAGAATTATACGAAATTTTAATACGTTTGGCCCAAAACAAAAATCTTCGGGGTATGGTTCAGTGATAGCTATTTTTGCAAGGAGAGCGTTGGAAAATAAACCTCTAATTGTTTATGGGGATGGGCTCCAAACTAGAGACTATCAATATATTGAAGATGCCGTCAATGGGTATATTTTATCTCTGCAAATTCCAGCCGGCGAAATTGTAAATACGGGCTATGGTGCAGATCATAAAATTGTTGATATAGCAAAAGAAATTATAAAGATCGTCGACTCCCACTCATCGATTGTCTTCGCCGAGCCACGCCCGGGCGAAGTTAGAAAGCTCAGAAGCAATGTTGACAAGATTGCAGCTTATGGCTACACGCCACAATACTCTCTATCACAGGGTTTACAAAAATATATAAAATGGCTTGTAAAGTTTGAACCAGATAGTTTGGGGGTTATGAGGTGAAGTATAATGGATGTATAAATATTTTATCGTCGCGACATAAATGTCTTCCTCGCTGCCTTAAATCTTTATGGGACAACTGGAATTATAGGTACAATTATCCCGTTTATGTACATTATTTTGATAATATTTATGACAACCAAAGATACAGAGAATTAATGTGGGAAAAAATTAGTGAAAATATTCATTTTATGTCAATTCCCTATAAAACGCCCTCTTTTCTAAAAGAAGAAGAAATGTTTTATAGGCGCACACATTTAAGTTATGTTAAACAGGGCTTTCCTAAAAGAAGAAAAGGATATTTACACATGTGTCATTTTTATAACAATCTCTATAAATATCCAGAAACTAAATTGCATGAACATGATTATATCATGAGCATAGATGATGAATCATTGTTTTTAAAAGAAGTTCCTTATAATTTTTTTGAAGTTATGTCCAAAAGAGAAGAGTTTGCCGGCGCCTTAAAAGTAACCAATTCAAAAAATAAGCCACCCAGACAAGGAAATTTGGATACGCGTGTGGGAATGAAAAACTTTATTGTAAATTATATTAAAGAGCACAAAATACAGCCCAAGTGTAAGTTTATAGAAGACGCCCTTTTAGAAAAAGATGAAGAAAGGCTGTTTCATAATGAAATTACATATGCCGACTCTTATGTTTTCAAGACTTCTTTATTTAAAACTAGCGAATGGCAGCAATGGAATGACGCTGTTAATAAATCGGGCGGAATATATAAATATCGCTGGGGCGATCATGAGCTTAATAGTTTGTTTTTTATGATACATTATGGAGAGCCGGTTTATGATTTTAAAACAGTAGATGAAGGATATCACGATCAAGGCGGATTAAGAAACATACAAGATATGGCCCCCGGTATTAAGGACGCACATAAATGAAAATTCTTTATTTAGATCCCGCTGTTCACACTCCAGCGTCCGCTCAATACAAATATTATGATGGCGTTGTTGATGAGTTGGCGAAATTGTGCGAAGTTTTTCTATACAGATCATTAGTAATCGATTTGAATGTTTTATTACAAAAAATGCCAAGGCCGGATGTTGTCATTTTTGGGTTGGGCTGGTTTAATCACAAATATTTTGAAAAGATAAAAAATCTTGATATTCCAAGCATATGTTGGCTTTTTAAGCCTCAAAACAATATAGAAGAAAAGCTAAATTTTTGTAAAATTAATAATATTAATACTATCATTACGCCAATTCCTCATTATGAAGATTATGAAAGAAAAACAGGGATCCCCACCAAATTATACACATACGGATTCGACCCAACAGTATTTTTTGATAGAAAAAGCAAAAAAAAATATGATGTGGGATTTAGTGGCGCTCTTCACGAAAATAAACATTATCCCAAAGGAGCGTTTAAAACAGAGAACATTAGAACACAAATAGGGGATATATTAAAAAATCAGTCTGACATAGTAAGTTTTTGGAACTCTTCAGATGATAAGCCGGCACGAATTGCCAGCTATGAGGAATATGCAAAAACCATTAATTCTTCGAAGGTTTGGATCGCCACTCAGGCCGCATTTGGAGATATTACGCCTCGGTTTTTTGAAGTGATGGGCTCAGGAACTGCGCTGTTGTGTGAAAAAGTCCCAAAATCGTATGAACAAGTTTTTATAGATGGGATAAACTGTATACAGTTTGATTCGGATTTGAGTGATTTTAGTGAAAAGTTAGATTATTTTTTAAAAAATCCGAAAAAATTAAATGCAATTGCGCTGCAAGGGCACCAACATGTTCATGAAAATTATAGTTGGGCTACAAAAGCAGAAGAATTAATGGATATATGTCGAGGGTTGTTATGAAAAAAGTTTTAATTATTGGCGGGTGTGGTTATATTGGAAGTGCGTTATATAATTTCCTTCAAGCTGATTATGTTGTAGATACGGTAGATTTAGAATGGTATGGAAATTTTATTAATAAAAATAATAATATGGTTGATTTTAACACTCTTTCTAAAGAAGAAATTCAAAAATATAATGCGGTTATTCTTCTCGCAGGGCACTCTAGTGTAAAGATGTGTGAAGACAACATGGTCTCCGTATTAAAAAATAATGTTGTAAATTTTGTTGAGCTTATAAACAAAATAAATAAAAAACAAATTTTTATTTATGCTAGTAGCTCTTCGGTTTATGGCGACACCAAACAACGAGAGGTGGCGGAAGACTTTATTCAATTTACGCCAAACAATTGCTATGATTTATCAAAATATGAAATAGATGCATATGCAGCGCTTATGGATAAAAAGTATTTTGCCTTAAGGCTTGGCACTGTTAACGGTCCGTCTCCAAATTTACGAAGTGATATCATGATTAATGCCATGACTTTTAATGCTCTAAAAAACAATAAAGTTTTTTGTTTTAATCCGGAAATTCATAGACCTATTTTAGGGATAAACGATCTTTGTCGCGCCATGGGCGCCTTGTTGAAAAGGGGAACTTACGAAAACAGAGGAGTATATAATTTGGCCTCTTTTAACTCAACTGCTCGCTCGATTTCTCAAGAAGTTGCACGTTGCACAGAAGCGGAATTAGAAATTGTTGAAAGTATTCCAGATGTGGTCACCAACGTTAAACTTCAAACTAAGGCTTATGATTTTTTAATCAACACCAGTAAGTTCGAAAAAGAATTTGGGTTTAAGTTTAAAGATACAATTGAGAATATCGTCTTTACGATAATGGAAAATTTTGATACAATGAACAAAGGAAGTAGGTCAGATGCTAAATTATATTGAAAAGACCCATTGCAGGGTTTGTAATAATAAAAATCTTATAGAGATATTGGATTTAAAAAATCAGCCCTTAGCCAACAATTATCATTCTAACGAATCACAAGAAAATTTTCCGCTTAAGCTTAATTTGTGTAAGTCGTGTTACCATCTACAATTAGGCGTCGTGGTAAATCCGGATTTAATGTTTAAAGAATATTTGTATGTGAGCGGCACCAGCAAAACATTACATAATTATTTTGTAGAGTTTGTAAATATCTGCAAAAAATATGCCCCACGTGGCAAAACAGTCCTTGATATTGCTTGTAATGATGGAACCCAATTGGATAAATTCAAAGATGCTGGCTGGAATACTTTTGGAGTTGATCCGGCTGAAAATCTTTGCAAATTGAGCAGAAAAAATCATGAAATAAGCTGCTCCTATTGGAACGAACACACGGCAGAACAAATAAATAGGTCTTTTGATGTCGTGGTAGCGCAAAATGTATTTGCACATGTTGATGATATACACGGATTTTTGAAAGGGTGCAAAAAGATTATGGAGCCCGCCAGTCTACTTTTTATTCAGACATCGCAGGCGAATATGATTCCTAACAATGAGTTTGATACAATATATCATGAGCATCTTTCGTTTTTTAATTCCAACTCTATGAAGAAAGCAGCAAATATTAACGGATTTTCACTTATTGATGTTTTTAATACTGACATTCATGGTACGAGCTATGTTTTTGTATTGAAAAAGGGCGCCCATAATGAAGACGCTGCAAAAAATCGCATAGAATTAGAACGTACCGCCGGCCTTTTCAACATTTCAACATATGAAGAGTATGCTAAAAAATGTCATTTTATAACCGAAGGATTAAAAGCAAAAATTGGTGAATTTCGTAAAAATAATTATAGAGTTGTTGGCTATGGCGCCGCGGCAAAGGGTAATACCTTTTTAAATTTTGGCGCTATTGATTTGGATTATATTGTGGATGATAATGAATTAAAGTGGGATTTATTAACGCCGGGCCGCAACATCCCCATTAAGGACCCAGCACACCTTGCTGAAGAAAATGAAGATCGGCTAGTTATAGTTCCGTTGGCTTGGAACTTTTTTAAAGAGATCAAACAAAGAGCCACACAAATAATTGGATCTGAAGTTAGATTCATTAAATATTTTCCGGAGGTTAGAGTATTATGAGAGTAGCTGTTTTAATAACAGGACAATTAAGAGATTACAAGATTAATGCTCTGAACCAAATTAAGCATCTTATTGAGCCTAATAGCGCGGATGTTTTTGTGTACGCATGTACCAAGAACACGCTTCATACATGTGGAGAGAATATAGTCCAAAACTATAAAATCACAACGGAGCGCGATCCAGAGGACCTAAGAGGGGAAATTAAAACAATTTATGGAAAATATTTGAAACAATCAAAAATTAATGAAACAGAAGATTTAGATGATGCTGGTTTTGGGACTATTGGATATTTTCGCAAAAGAATGCAAAATCAAATGGACAATATACGTGAAGGGTTTAATATGGCAACTGCCTATTCAAAAAAGAATTCTTTTGAATATGATGTTGTGGTTCGTTGTCGCCCAGATAATTCTATTTTTCTTCACCGCGTAGATTTATCAAAATTCCCCATTGAAGAAAACGAGGTTTATGCCACTCAATATTATACGGGCCACCGCGATCCTTGGTTTTTTTCTTTTTCAAGGCCAAAAACCTTTCAGAAATATTGCTCTTTAAAATATCTTGACGGAGTTGATGATGCACGAACTGATAATGATTTTCTTTGTCCTGAAACGGCGATGGAACATTATTTACACTATGAACAAAAAATTAAATTAAAATATGTATTGGACATGTGTTTGACATTTACGGAATATGATAAGACGAGGCCAATTAGGGATTTTCCGTATAGAGATAAAACTGCACACTTGATTGATCATAATGGTAATTTTGTAGATCAGGTCGAGCCTGTATGATTTATGTTCAATTGACAAATGGATTTGGTAATAATCTCTTTCAGAGTATAGCCGGGAAGATTTTATCGGAACACAATAAAGATCAATTGTTTCTTATAGAGCCGTTTGAAAATTATTATGGAAAGCCCCCGTTACAACAGCTTGGGTTTGAGTTTGCTAACTGGGAAAGGCCCATCAAGCCAGATAGAATAATTAAAGAAGGACAGTATGTTTCTGCATTTGACATTAAAACTGTGGGTAGTATAGTTTTGTTATCTGGATATTTTGAAGATTATAGGTATTATTTGAACAACAGGCAAAAAATAAAAGACTGGTTTCCAAAAATAGAAAAAAGGAATGTTGATGATTTGGTCTTGCATATTAGGGGTGGCGACAGACTGTTTTATAAGAGTACATTTGATTACAAACCGTCGCCACAACAATATTTATCAGCGCTACAAAAATTTGATTTTGAAAAACTATATATCGTTTCAGATATGCCGAAATGGGATTATATAACCGAGGAAGAACTACAAAATATTAAATTTCATGTTGATGTCGCCGCCATCGACAGAGTACCTCTAGAGGATTCGGTAAAATATTTTAATTCGCTTGTAGCCGGCTTATCAACATATAGCCCGATTTTTGAAAGAAAAACAATAATAGGCGACTTTAACTTTATTCGCAGTTGTGATAATATATTATTTGAGAATGGAACCTTATCTTGGTGGGCGGCGTTTCTTAGCGATGCAAAAAAAGTTGGAGTTTATGGACCATGGCGGCCATGGAAAGGAAAGTCAAATAAAAACCTTAGTCAGGCGCCATTAGATGGGTGGTTTCAATGGGGGTGAAATGTGAAGTTTAATTATTTTGATTTTGGATTGTTTCGCGGAGTAGAAATGGGTTGGATGATCGATCGAATATTGCCATCTTTAGGTATAAAAAATTACCACATTTATGGATTTGAGGCATGTAAACAATATGCTGATAGCTTGAAAAAAAAATATGGGGACAATAAAAAGGTAACAATTGTAAATAAGGCCATCGCCGGCTCTTCGAAGAAAATGAAACTATATTATGCGGAAAATGCTTTAGGACATTCGATTTTTTCAACAAAAAGAAATGTTTCCGAAACTAAATATGAAGAAGTTGAGGGGGTTGTCTTTTCAAAATGGCTAGAAGAAAACGTTCCAGATTTTAATTTAGCTTTTAACATTGTAAAGGTTAATATAGAGGGCGCAGAATGGTTTTTATTTAATGATTTAATCAAAAATGACTTAAACAAGCATATTAAAGCCTACACCGGCTCCGGCCACGACGTTGAAAAGATAGGCGAATTAGAAGACGGGGTGGAAGAATATTATAAACTTCTAAAAGAAAATGGGATTCATATTCATAGATTTACAGAGTGGAAGCCTCATTTGAATGCTGATATTAAAAAAATAATAAAGAACGCAGCAAAAAAAGTTATTTTAGAAAAACAACAAGGTCATTAGACAGGTGGTTTCAATGGGAATAAAGAGCGAAAAAATGAAAAAGAAAATGTTTCTTTTACATCATTTAGGTTTGGGGGACCACATTCTTTGTAATGCGCTATATAGGCACTATGCGAAACAATATGAAAAAGTTGTTTTACCGGTTTATAAGCGAAATGAACAAACTATGAAAGACATGCTCTCTGACTTGAAAAATATTTCATTTATTAGTTTTCCATATCCCGGCGGCGAGGAAATTGGTTTAGCACGAGAAGCAGAAAAGCGCGGATATGAAGTAGTAAAAATCGGCGGTTATGCTCGTGGATTTTTGAAGGATAAAACTGCGCGATTTGATGAAGCTTTCTATAAACAGGCCAATCTAGATTTTGAAAAACGATGGACTGAGTTTTATTATCCATGTGATCATGAGGCAGAATATGGTTTATTTAAAAAATTATGTGGCGCCAGAAATGAGGGAAAATATATTTTTTTGCACGAAGACGCTTCTCGTGGGCTTGTTATTAATCGTCAATTAATTTCTGATAAATATAAAATAGTTTCTCCGGTGCCTCATAATTTTAATAGCGCCAACGCTAAGAATCACCATCCTTTTCTGCACTATGGATACATTTTGAAACATGCTGCTGAAATTCATTGTATCGAGAGTTCTTTCGCCGCCCTTGTTGAAGGAATGATGTTAAAAAATAAAAAATACGCCCATCGCTATGCACGCCCAGAAGTATCTCAAGATTACTGTCACGAGTTCACCTATAAAACAGCTTGGGAGGTAATCATATGAAGGTTTTTACAAATGGGTGTTTTGATATTTTACATCGCGGTCATTTTGAATTATTAAAATATTGTAGGAAAATTGGAACAGAGGTCATTGTTGGTCTCAATAGTGATACCAGTGTTAAAGAATTAAAAGGTGATTCTAGGCCTATATTTTCTCAAGAGGACAGAAGGTTTATGCTTGAATCGTGTAAATATGTTGATCGAGTGATAATTTTTGATGATAAAACTCCATATCTATTAATAAAAGAAATACGACCTGATATAATTGTCAAAGGCGGTGACTATAAGCCATCAGACATATCAGGAAGCGATTTAGCAAAAGTTGTCATATTCAATTACATTGAGGGCTACTCAACAACTAACACTCTAACAGGAATAAAAAGTGAAAAAATATGTGTTTGATATAGACGGAACAATTTGTACAAATGCCTCACCAGATTATGATAAGGCACAACCCTATAAAAAAAGAATAGAGATGGTAAACAATTTGTACGAGCAAGGGAACACAATAATCTTTCATACAGCACGAGGTATGGGCAGACATCACAACAACAGCACACTGGCTGATTTAGCATTTTACAACCTTACAAAACAACAATTAGATTCATGGGGTGTTAAATACCATCACCTATTTCTAGGAAAGCCAAGCGGCGACATTTATGTAGACGACAAAGGAATAAGCGATGAAGAATTTTTTTCCAATTAAGTTTGTCCCAAAAGGCTGGGGCTTTGAAAAGTGGATTGTTAATAAAGAAGAATATTGTGGAAAACTTCTTTACTTTGTTAAGGGAAAGAAGTGTTCTTGGCACTATCATAAAAGGAAGGATGAGGTATTTTATATTCAATCTGGTAAGATAGAAGTGAAATATTCTGATGACGATAATCTTGAGTTAGCTAACTCTGTTGTGTTAGAAAAGGGTGACAATTTTTATGTTTATCGAGGCTTACGTCATCAAATGATAGCGATTGAAGATACAGAATTATTTGAGTTTTCAACACAGCACTTCGATGAAGATAGCCATAGATTAAAAAAGGGAGACTAAAAAAATGAAAGCGGCAGTTTTAGAAAAACTGAATGAGCCTTTATCTGTTGTAGAGGTAAAACTAACACCACTAAAAGTTGGACAAGTGTTGGTCAAGAATACTGTTAGTGGTTTATGCGGAGCACAACTTCACGAAATTCGCGGACACAAAGGCAATGGAAAGTTTCTGCCACATTTAATGGGGCATGAAGGTTGTGGTATTGTTCAAGAAATTGGATCTGGTGTTACAACTGTAAAAGTGGGAGATAAGGTAGTTATGCACTGGAGAGTTGGAGCAGGAATAGAATCGCCGTTCCCAGAATATAAGTTAAACGATAAAACTATAACTAGTGGAAAGGTTACTACTCTGAGTGAATATTCAATCGTTTCTGAAAATCGCTTAACAACTGTTCCACCAGATACTCCCGATGAACTTTGTGCGCTGCTTGGTTGTGGTTTAACTACTGCCCTGGGTATTATTGACAATGAAGTAGACTTAAAACTGGGCGAAAGTGTAATGATTGTTGGCTGCGGCGGCGTAGGATTAAACTTAATTCAAGGCGCGTCTCTGTGTAGTGCTCATCCAATAATAGGTGTTGATATATCAGAGGATAAAAGAGAAAAGTCTCTTGAAGTTGGCGCTACATCTTTTGTTAATATAAAAACAGAAAATTTAACGATCCCACCTGTTGATGTTATAATTGATACAACTGGAAACACCAAAACAATCGCACAAATGAGTAGGTTTTTGTCAAAAAATGGTAGAATGGTTTTAGTAGGTCAGCCACCACCCGACGAGTCTATAAACATTCCCCATGGGGTTAGTTTGTTTGACGGGGTTGGAAAAACAATAAAGGCTACACAAGGTGGAAAAACAAATCCAACCGAAGACATTCCTAGATATGTTAGAATGCACCAAGCCGGTCTACTAAATGTTGACAAAATAATCACTCACTACTTTTCTCTAAAAGACATAAATAAAGCGCTTGATGTATTAAGAAGTGGTGCTGCTGGAAGAATCATGATCAAAATGGGAGACAAATAATGAGAGGCAAGGATTGGACGCCGAAAAAATTAATAGAGTTTGTGGACCGTATTGCTAAACACCACGACGAGGGTCGTTTACCATTTGCTTTGCATTTGGCTGGAGGCAATGAGGAGCAGTTAATTGATATTTTTTCTGAAATTAAAGAAGGAGATTATGTTTTATCGACTCACCGCAACATGTATCACGCACTTCTTCATGGACTACCCCCAGAAGAAGTTGAAGATAAAATACTTAATGGTCGCAGCATGTTTATGTTTGACAGGAAAAGAAATTTCTATGTATCGGCAATTATTGGCGGCACTCCAGGTATTGCCGCAGGCATAGCTTTGGCATTAAAAAGAAAAAACTCAAAAAGCCGCGTTTGGTGTTTTGTTGGAGACGGAATTGAAGATACTGGACATTTTGCTGAGGCGGTGAGGTATGTTGATGGCTTTGATCTTCCATGTACTTTTGTTATTGAGGATGATGGAATGGCAGTAGAGGCGTCAAAGAAATCAAGGTGGGGAACCGATGATGATTTAGAATGGGGCGACTGCGTTAAAAGATATCACTATACCAAAACAAGACCTCATATTCGAACAGGAAATTTCGCACCATTAGACGTTATGAAGGCAACTATGAAAACTGATGAGGAGTATTTTCCCTCTTTGGATTACTCTATTGACATAGTAGAGGAACCTGTAGAGATTAGTTACAAAGAGGCAGTTACTCAAGCCATGACAGAAATGGGCGAGGAAGGAAATATTTTTCTGGGCTATAGTATCACTCCTGGCGATGCGATGGGAACTCTTAAAAATGTGCCATCAGAACAAAAATATGAGACCCCCGTCGCGGAAAATTTAATGGTGAGCTTGGCAATTGGAGCGAGCTTTGAAGGGCTAAAGCCTGTTGTTTATTTTGAAAGACATGATTTTATGTTGGTCGCCGCTGACGCGATTGGTAATCATATGGATAAAATTGAAAGAATATCTCACGGGGAATATAAGGTGCCCGTAATACTTAAAACGGTTGTTGACGATGGAGGTTTATTCTACTCTGGTCCCACCCATCAGCAAAATTTAACTTCTACATTTAGAGAAATGGTGGACTTTCCAGTGTTAGATCCACAAAATGCGACTGAAATTTTAGCAGCATATAGATATGCTCAAAAAAGTAATGGTCCTGTAATGATTGTTGAGCATAAAAAGTATCACTAGTTTTATTATAATAAGATGAAAAGAATATTGGTTATTGGTGAAAGCTGTAGAGATGTTTTTGTTTATTGTGAAGCAAAAAGGTTGTGTCCAGATATACCTGTTCCAGTTTTAAATGAAGTGGATAGGGTTGAAACTGGTGGTATGGCTAAGAACGTACACAGGAATATATTAAGCCTGTATAAGCACTGTGATATAATAACAAATAAAAATTGGAGCGACATAACTAAAACTAGATATGTACATACTGGAACAAATCATACGTTTTTTAGAGTTGACTCTTCACATAATATTGAACCTATCACAATATCTGAAATTTGTTATGATTATGATATAGTTGTGATATCTGATTACAATAAAGGCTTTTTATCAGAAGACGACATTAAAAAAATATGTAGTAAGCATAGCTTGGTTTTTTTAGATACAAAAAAAGTATTGGGACCTTGGGCTAATGATGCAGCTTACATAAAGATTAACAATTATGAATATAATAATTCTAAGCAGTATATAGACTCCGCTCTCAGAGACAAGGTTATACACACTCATGGAGAACATGGATGTATTTTTAGAGAGAAAAAATATCCTGTAAAAAAAGTAGAAGTGCGCGATACTTCGGGAGCCGGTGATAGCTTCATATCCGGTTTGATTGTAGAGTACTTAAAAACTAACGATATTGAAAAGAGCATAATGTTCGCTAACAAGTGTGCTTCAACTGTGGTAACAAAAAAAGGAGTGGCAGTAATATGACAAGGGTTTTAGTCACTGGCGCAAGCGGTTTTATTGGTAAGAATTTGGTGAGTGAATTAAAAAAGCAGCTAAATTACAAAGTAACGGAGATAGACGACGAGTATTTTAAATCGTCAAAATGTTGGAAGAAGGAACTATTTCAGTTTTTAGAAGCGACAAAACCAGAAGTTGTGTTTCATGTAGGAGCCTGTTCAGACACGTTAGAGAGACAAGTAAATTATATGATGACTCGAAACTACGAGTCAACAAAGGTTTTAGCTAATTGGTCCAAAAAGAATAAAGTCCCACTTGTTTATTCTTCGTCCGCAGCCAGCTATGGCACAAATGACAAGTTTCCATCAAATCTTTATGGTTGGAGTAAATATGTAGCAGAAGATTATGTGATATCTACAGGCGGCATAGCCCTTCGCTATTTTAATGTATATGGACCCGGTGAAGAAAATAAGGGAAAAATGTCTTCATTTTTATATCAGGCTTTTCAAAAACATTTGAATGGTCAAAAAATTCATTTGTTTCCAGGCAAGCCAAAAAGAGATTTTGTATATGTAAAAGACGTTGTATCAGCAAATATATTTGCTTGGAAAAACTTTGAGAGTCTTCGATTTAAGTATTACGATGTTGGGTCAGGCGAAGCTTCTTCGTTTGAAAGGTTAATGGAGCTTATGAAATATGATTACGAATATTATGAGGAGGACAAAATTCCACAAGGCTACCAGTTTTATACGAAAAGTAACAAAAATAAATGGTTAACTGGCTGGAAGCCCAAACACAGTGTTTTTTCTGGTGTTAATAATTACAAAAAATATCTTTATGGAGCTAGTGATAGTGATGATCAAGTTAGTAATTTTTGATTTGGATGGTGTTTTGGTTGACGCATGTGAATGGCACCGGGTTGCTCTTAATGACGCCTTAAAGAAGGTGTGTGGTTATGAAATTTCAATACAACAACACAAAACAACTTTTAATGGTTTACCAACAAGAATTAAGCTAGCAAAGCTTACAGATCTTGGAATTTTAGATTTGTCCAAGCACGATGAAATATATAAAATTAAACAATCCTTAACCATCTCAATTATAAAAAAATATGCAACAAAAAGATTAGAAAAAATAGAGTTGATGAAATTTTTAAAGAATAACAATTGTCATATCGCATGTTATACTAATAGTATTAGAGAGACCGCAAAACTAATGTTGAAAAAAACAGGAATTTTAAATGAAATTGAATGTCTAATAACCAATCAAGATGTTATCTTTTCAAAACCAAATCCGGAGGGGTATAATATGCTGGTAGAAAAATTTGGATTAAAAAAGGATGAGGTAATTATTGTTGAAGATTCACCTAAAGGTAAACAAGCAGCGTATGATTCAGGCTGTAATGTCATAGAAGTTCTATCCCCAGATGAGGTGAATGTTGACCTTTTTAAAGGAGTTTTTAAGTGAAAGTTTTAATCCCCATGGCTGGTGAAGGAAGTCGCTTTTTTAATGCTGGATATACTTTTCCAAAACCTTTGATAGATGTAATGGACAAGCCCATGATACAAAAGGTGGTAGAGAATTTAGACTTTGACTGCGAATATATATTTTTGGTTAGAAAAAAACATATTGAAAAATACGAAGGGCTTATAAATACTTTGGAAAGAATAACAAACGGCAATTTTAAGCTTGTTGAAGTTGATGGTTTAACCGATGGAGCAGCTTGTACTGCTCTTTTAGCAGAAAAATACATAGATAATGAGGAAGACCTTTTAATAGCAAACTCTGATCAATGGATTGAATATCAGCCAGAAAACTTTAAATCGCTTAAAAGCTTAACCTCAGTGGACTCAATCGTGTTTACGTTTAATGCTGTTCATCCAAAATGGTCTTATGTTAAAACAAATTCCAGAGGATATGTTATAGAAGTGGCAGAGAAAAGACCAATATCAGATATAGCAACTTGTGGGATTTATTGGTATAGAAAAGGATCCGACTTTGTAAAATATGCCAAGACAATGATTGAGAAAAATATTAGAGTAAAGAATGAATTTTATATAGCCCCAGTTTATAATGAACTTATAAAAGACGGTAAAACATTAGTACCGTTTTATGTAAGTCAAATGCACGGTTTAGGAACTCCCGAAGACCTTGATAAGTTTATAAACAATTGGAGAAAATAGTTTGCTTGTAATAGCTCACAGAGGTAATCTACAAGGCAGGAAAGAACATCTTGAAAATAATCCTGAATATATTTTACAAGCGATAAATCAAGGGTTCGAAACTGAAGTGGATGTTTGGTATGTTAATAATGCTTGGTATCTTGGTCACGATTTTCCGCAATATGAAGTTGGCTTTAATTATTTTGTTCCACAAATGTGGATACATTGTAAAAATTTAGAAGCTGTCGAACAGTTGACTAATTCACATCTTAATTGGTTTTGGCACGAAACAGACAAGATTACACAAACTAGTAAAGGATACCTATGGTGTTATCCTGAAGTGTATGTCGAAGATGCTATAGTTGTTGTTTTGGGATTACCTCACAAATTACCAAAAAATTTAAAAGGCGTTTGTACGGATTACGCATTAAAATGGAGAGACAAATGAAAAAAGATTTTTTAGTATTTACTTGCAAAAAAGCATGGCAAGAAACATTTATTTTTGAATCTCTAAGAGTTAAAGGGCATAGTGTAGATATTGTTGACGAGAGTAATTTTCACACTTTTAAACCAATTTATAGTTATAAAAACGTTATAGTATATCCCCCTACACACCTGCTAACCCAAATAAATAACATAATTGACAATTATTATAGAGACTCTTTCATAATTCAGCACGATACAACTGATTACGAACATGTTCAGCGATGGACAAACATACCTCCAAACTTGGTGATGCAAAGAGAATATACAGAGGAAACGATTAATCCGTATGATTGCCCAATTTATGGAATGCACTTTCCAATGCCATCAATTTATGATGCTTCCCAGCAACAGAAAATAATTGATGTTAGCTTTATGGCAACAATGACAAATTTGCGGAGAAAGCCATTTGCTGAAAAAGTTCTTGAGTTGGCTAATGACAAACTTAGCCATCTTAATTGGCATGTGGTTGTTACCCCACAATCTGTGAGGACACCGGAAGAATTTAAAAGAGTTGCTAATTCTTCTAAAATTGGATTACATTATTTTGGCAATTCATATGATTCTGTTCGTGTGTGGGAATTAGCTAGCACAAAAACCGCAATTGTCATGCCAAAATTGCGTTTAAAATCGACAATGGATGAACATATGCCATTTAAGGAATATTGTGAAATAAAAAACGATTTTAGTGATTTAGAAGAAAAAATTATGTTTTTGCTTGATAATGATCGATGGAAAGACTATGCCAACAGGGCATATGCTGATTACAATGATAATCACACTCCACAAAAATGTTTTGATAAATACTATGAAACAATAATGAGGTATGCGAAAAAATAATATGAATAGTTTTATTATTACAGGCGGTTCAGGCATGGCGGGATCTGCATTCAAGCGAGTCTTACCAGAAGCAGAATATCCAAATAGAGAACAGTTCCAAAGCCTGCTGTTTGACCCCCGAGGTAAAGGCATCATTCACCTCGCAGCAAAGGTCGGAGGTGTCAAAGCAAATACAGATGAGGTGGCTCAGTTTTATTACGAGAACTCGCTCATCAACCAAAAAATACTTCACGACGCTCATGTTCGCGGAGCAAACAAGGTTCTCTCACTTCTATCAACCTGTGTCTATCCAGATGCTCCATACATCAACTACCCGCTCACAGAGGACCAGCTTCATCTCGGTCCACCGCACTCATCAAACTTCGGATATGCTTATGCCAAGCGAATGGTGGATGTGATGTCCCGTGCGTATCGACAGCAATATGGCTGTAACTTTATCACGGCGATTCCCAACAATCTTTATGGGGAGAATGATAACTTTGACTTAGAAAATAGTCATGTCATTCCTGCCCTGATGAGAAAAATTTGGGAAGCAAAAATAGAGAAAAAGCCTTCTGTGGAGTGTTGGGGGACTGGAAAGCCTTTAAGAGAGTTTACTTATTCGGAAGATATAGCCCACATTCTTCTTTTTCTTTTAGAAAATTATAATGGGGAAGATCCTATTAATATTGGCAATACAGAGGAATATTCTATCAAACAAGTCGTAGAGTTGCTGTGCGAATATCTTGAATATGAAGGGCAAATAATTTGGAACACTAGTAAGCCGTCTGGTCAATACAAGAAGCCCAGCAGTAATAAAAAGTTGTTAAACCTTGGATGGAATTCGGCCAACTATACCCCATTAAAAGAAGGTTTAAAGAAAACTTGCGAATGGTTTAAAATAAATTATCCTAATGTTAGGGGTGTTAAGTGACGACAGCGTTTATTAGTGGTATTACTGGACAAGACGGCTCTTATTTAGCAGAATTGCTACTTCAAAAGGGCTATTTTGTGGTTGGATTAAAAAGAAGATCCTCTGTTATTTGTACTGAGCGTATTGATAACATTTATGACCATAAGAATTTTAAAATGGAATATTGGGATTTGAATGATCCCGGCTCGACTTATCGCTTGCTTCTACAATATAAGCCAGATGAATTTTATAATCTCGCCGCTCAGTCACACGTTCGCGTTTCTTTTGATGTGCCTGAAGATACTATTAGTGGCATTGTTCTTGGAACAACTCGGATTTTAGAGGCAATTCGATATGTGTTGCCTACTTGTCGTTTTTATCAAGCCAGCTCATCGGAAATGTTTGGAGACAATCCAAACATTCCGGAAAAAGGCTTTAATGAAGAATCGCGCTTGCTGCCGGCCTCCCCCTATGCGTGTGCCAAAGTGTTTGCACATAATTTGGTTAGAAACTACAGAGCCTCTTATGGCTTGCACGCCAACAGCGGGATTCTGTTTAATCATGAATCCCCTAGAAGGGGGGAAACTTTTGTAACAAGAAAGATCACCATGGCCGCGGCAAATATTTGTTTAGGCAATCAGAAGCTCATAGAACTTGGAAACTTAGATGCAAAAAGAGATTGGGGACATGCGGAAGATTATGTGGAGGCTATGTATTTAATGTTACAACAAGAAGTTCCCGATGATTATGTTATTGCTACAGGCAAGACTCATACTGTAAAAGAATTTGCAGAGACGGTGTGGGACATCGCACATCTCGGAGATTTAAGCGCCCATTTAAGATTTAATGAAAAATATCTTAGACCACAAGAGGTGCCTTGTTTGTTGGGTGATAATACAAAAGCTAGAAATGTTTTAAAGTGGGCGCCAAAATATAATTTTTACACTTTGGCAAAAGACATGTATAATAATGATTATAATAAAATTATAAAGGAAAAAAGAGGAAAACAATGAGCAGATGTTTAGTTACAGGCCACAAAGGCTATATAGGCACCAAGCTTTTTAAGAGATTAAAAGAGCTTGGACACGAAGTGATGGGGATTGACCTTCAAGATAATCATGATATTAATAGTGATCTTTTTCACGGCCTTGATAAAAAGTCTTTCCACCCTCTTTATTATAAGTTTAAGCCTGACTATATTTTTCATTTAGCTTATATCCCCAGAGTGCTGTATAGTGTTGAGTGTCCGGTAGAAACCACACAAAATAATATTTTAGTTACCACAAATGTGCTTAATTTTGCGAAAGCCGTTGGCGCTAGCCGTGTCATTTTTTCAAGCTCTTCGTCTGTGGTGGGTGACGGTGATGGCCCTCTTAGCCCGTATGCCCTTCAAAAGCTTTATGCTGAAATGGAATGTAGGCTGTGGTCTAAAATTTATGGATTGGATACGGTCTCTTTGCGCTATTTTAATGTATATTCTGAAGATCAACAAGCAGACACCGCATATGCAACAGCTATAGCCAATTGGATGCATCACATTAAAAATGGGCAGGCCCCATTTTTAAATGGAGATGGCCATCAACGAAGAGATATGGTATACGTTGATGACGTAATCTCGGCGAATATTTTTGCCATGGAGCACGAAGGCGTCTTTCGCGGCAACGTTTACGACGTTGGTACGGGAACCAACATTTCATTAAATGAAATAATTGACATTGTACATTCATATTTCCCGAAAGTCGACTTTGAAGAAAGGCCACCAAGAGCGGGCGATGTTTTGTTAACTAGAGCAAACATAAAGCCTTTAGAAAAGCTTGGATGGGTAGCCTTAACTTCAATTAAGAGTGGAATAGATAGTTGTTTTAAAGAATTGTATGCATATATGTGTGGCAAAGGACGAGCCGCTATGAGAAATCGTGTTTATTAGAGGAGAAAAAAATGATATTATCAGATCAAGCATTGGGCGCAGTAATGATGGCGCTTCAGAAGTCACTTTTAGAGGAAAGTGATATTCTACCAGTTTTAAAGGGGTTTAATTTTATTACCCTTAACGAAACCGAAGAGTTGGTTGTAACCAACCCCCCATTAGTTAAATTTAATACGGATGGCGCAATGATTTTAAACGATGAAGAAGATAATTGAGAAGCCGTGGGGCCATGAAGAGATGATTGTTCATACTGATCGGTATGTTATGAAAAAGATTTTTATTAAAGCGGGGCAGAGGCTTTCAAGGCAGCTTCATTTAAAAAAAGATGAAACAATTTATGTACTTAAGGGCGTTTTACATTTAGACTTTTCCCGAGACTTAGGAGAATCAAATGTTCGAAAGATGCATGAGGGGGAATCGTGGCGCATTATGCCCATGACTATTCATAGGTTTTGCGCCCCCGCCGACAGCGATGTCCTCTTGTTTGAAGTTTCAACACCTGAGCTAGACGACGTTGTAAGGCTTCATGATGACTACGGGAGGGAAGATGCCGAAGTACGGTTATAAATGCCCCGAATGCGCTCTCAGGTGGGAAGCATGGGGTAGTATGAAAGATATTCCCCCTCTTTGCCCTTCTTGTGGGGGCGCACATGGAGAAAGAGTGCCCTCGACCGTTTTTTTTGTTAACAAAAAGGGCCCTGATGACTTAAAGTCGAAGAAGACAGGTGAAACAACTAAGGAACATATCGAAGAAAACCGAGAAATCCTCAAAAAAATGAAAGAAAATACAAAGAATAAGGAATGATTATAGTTTTAGTGACAATATGTGTGATTTTGGCAGCCTGTTTGGGTGTATCTTTTTGGTATATCCGACAAATGTTAAATTTAATGTTCCAAATAACTCAAGATGTTCAAAAGATGCAGGATGAGATGGAAGAGTTTGCACTTCATTTACAAAAAGTTTATAAAATGGAGATGTATTACGGTGACGAAACCCTTCAAGCATTAATTGACCATTCAAAAAGCACACTTGATAGCATCAGCGCCTTCAAAAGTGTTTTTAGTGGTGAAAATGAAGATGCAACAGAAGAAAACGCGGAAGAAACGTAAAAAAAACCTATATTTCACTAAAGAGCACGAAAATGCAATAGTAGAATATGCAAGAACTGCAGATCTGCGTAGAAAAACAGTTCTTTATGAAACTCTTTTGCAAGCTGCCTTTAGTGAAATGGTAGATAAGATAGTTTATACTTATAAATTTGTGACCTTGCCAAATATTGATGAATTGCGCGACGAATGTAAGATTTGGTTAACCACAATTCTAGATAAATACGATCCGGACAAGGGACATAAGGCCTTTTCTTACTTTAGTGTTATTACAAAGAACTGGTTTATTCAACAAGTAAAGAAAAACTCGAAAAGGGCACGCCGCGAAGTAAATTATGAGAACGTTTATCATGAAGTAGATAATATTAATTTTGTTACTCACAATCCCTATCATTCGACAAGAGAAAAAGAAGAATTTTGGACAACATTAATAAATGAACTAGAAGACTGGAAGCAGTTAGACCTCAAAACAAATGAAAGAAAGGTGTTGCTTGCCATAGAAGACTTATTAAGTAACATCGACAACATTGAAATTTTCAATAAAAAGGCTATTTATTTATACCTGAGAGAGATTTCGGGACTAAATACGAAACAAATAGTTTCTGGGCTTTCAAATATTCGTAAAAGATATGCCGAATTTAAGAAAGGGTGGAACAATGGAGAAGTTTAGATGTCAAATGATCCGCGAAAACTGGCAGAAGACGCGATTAACAACATTAATGAAGACCGAGGCCAAGCAAAGTTCTTTATTACCAAATATTTAGAAGAAATTAGTGACGGCAAGACAACTTATAAAGAGGCTGGCCACATAATTGCTAAATTTTTAGAAACTTTACAAAGATCCAACGAACAATTGGTGAAATTAACATCCTTGTTCGAAAAAAGCAACTCCGTCACAAATCTTGAATTCTCAGAAGCCGAAAAACAGAAAATTTTCGACACAATAAAGGATTCAGACGACGAATGACCAATCCCGCGCTCAATCCAAAAAAAGTAACCACTCCACCGGCCTCTCAGGCCATTATTGCACAAAAATATGGTGATTTAGAGGACGCTTTTGCTCAAATATTAAGAAACCAATTAAATCCAAAAGTAAATGAAGGCAAAACGGTTTATTGGGCGATTGCAACAAAGGTATTTAATGACCAAAGCGTTAATTATTCTTTTTATGATTTTTTTCGAAGATCTTCATATGAAATTGAAAGACAAGATGGCATAAGTGATGGCGAATTGTCTTCAAAACATATTGTAATGGCGCATGTCCCCGGCTTGTATACTTTGACGAGCACCTATGATCAAGAAGAGAACAAACAAGCCAATAAAATGATGCCATCTGACATATTTAAGGTGCCGATCGAGACATCTTTAAAGATACTTCCGGGCGATATTATAGAGGTTGTTTTTGATTCACCCAGCACTTTTTCTAATCCGAAAATTTTGTCAGCTTTAGCTAAAAATGATAAGCGTTTAAAGGAGGCGCCCAAGAGAAAGATCACTATTGATACTAAAAAACAGGTGGATGATGTTGCTAAGTGTCGGTTACTACAAGTAAGCGCCTCAGTCGGCGGCGCTTTAGACAATAGGATTTTCTTGAATCCAAAAGCGCCATCAACCGGCTATTTTGGAACATATTATAAGGCTGCAGCGAATTATCTACCTGCACAAAATTTATTAGAAAGCATTATATTGTCTATTGGCAAAACGGAATATGTCAAGCTTTTGAAAGACGACAGCGCTACGTCTCTTAATGAGGAAATGTTGGCCAATCTTAGTAAAACTTTTACACCACGCTTTCAATTTTTTACTCCGGATGTGGGCATTAATAATGCCATTAAAATGCGCTTGGCAAATCCGGATTTTAAGGCCGTAGCCGAAGCAACAAGCACAATTCCTTTTGAACATGCAGACCTGATGACTCCTGGGATTGAATCAATCAAGAGCCTCAAGCCCGCCGGCGCAAATACATTCGACAGGTCTTTGTTTCTTTTAATTGAAATTGTATTGTGGCAAGGAACGCTGTTTAAAGAGGACAACGGCGCACATCAGGCGCTTTTGGATGCGGCAGTTTCATATTTAAAGAATTTGTTTAAACAGGAGTTTAAATTTGGCGTTGACGAAAGAAAAATTACAACGAAGGAGGCAAAAGCAAACGGATTTGCAGACACTTCTACTTTTTTACAGCTTGACATGATGAAAAATGTTGATGACGCTGCCAATGTTAAAGACGCTTTAGAGTTTGACAGCTTGGCATATGAAAAAAACTTCCCACAGGATGCAGAAGGCTATTTTATGATTTCTCCAGTTTTAAAAGCGGCCACAGGAAGTACCAAATCCGATACAACGACCGCTGATCAAATAATAGGGATGAAAAATCCACTGGACGAATGTGAAGACGCAGAACAAATTTTAAAAGATTTATATATCACGGCAAAGGGTACCGAAACATTAAAATATGCCAATAAAAGAATTAAAAAACTTCATAAATATTATGAAGCAATTAAAGCTGTGGATCCCAAAGAAACTAAATTTAATTTTATACCGAAAGCAATCGTTCCAAAAAAAGGAAAAAATCCATTACAATTACTACATGAAGATACTGAATTTGTTTTATCGCTTGATTTAATAGATTATTTTTCAAGGGCAAAGAAACCAACGGCGTGGGGTCGTGTCAAATCGACCAGACCTAGAGATTCAAGGTTTACATATCCGACCTCAGTAAAAAATAATGAAAAAATTGAAATAATGGGCTTCTTACCAGAAATAACTGCTCAAAAAAAGGTGTCGGGTGTTACTAAGGCGACAACAACAACTGCAGTCGAAGGCACCAGCGAGGAGGCCAAGAAGAAAGCAGCCGCGGCCAAAAAGAAAAAAAAGGAACCAGTTCCACCACGGAGAACAACCCGCGATTACATGTTTACAAAATCAACACAACTGGCTCTTTTTTGTGAGGAATTAAAAGCACTTATAGCGGGTAATGAAACTTCTGCAAAAAATAGAATATTTCCGGAACAAATTATAATTGTTCCATTAAAAACTTTTAAGCCATATCGTAGGTTCAAAGCAGCGAAGAAAAAACCCGGTCACGATCAAAATAGTCGACACTTTTATAATAGAGCAATTGATTTTTCTGTTTTTATTTTAAATAAGAAGACCAAAGAAAAAATAAATGGAATGAAAGAAATTCCGGACACCGATGTTTTTCAAATCCCATCAGAAATTGTTTATTTATATGTGTTGAAATTGATGAAGTTAACAAACAATTTTAAGGGGGGCTTGGCCCTTTTTACAAGAAGCGAAAACTTAAAGACGCTGCAGTATAATCATTATGAATATATGCAAGATGTTCCCAATAAAACAAAAGTAGTAAAAAGCAGAAGGTGGTGTAATGAACCAAAGGAAGACGAAAAAAAGGATTTAATTGGCAAGCTTTTTGGTACACCAGATAGTTCGAAAGACACAACTGTAAAAAAGTGGGTTGCCGAAAGCTTTAAAGTGGAGGCTCTTGGGGGCCCACCACAAAAAATACAGTTTTTAATTGATTAGGTATTAATAATATGACCATTAAAGTAATGGACGGTGGGTTAACAGGAAATCCAGAGAAAATTAGCGAAAAAGCATTTGAAAGTGCTGAAATCGGCGTGGAAAATAAAAATGCGAATCAGATAGCCCCTGTTCCGGTGCCTAAATTGGCGTCTAACGTTGAAACCATCTCAAGGGCCAATGAGCTTAATTTTGCTTCTATGGTAAGCGGCGATCCCAACTATCCCAAAAAGGCTATTTATAGTATCGAGGCCGGAATTCTTGGCGGCATTAGAGGGTCAGAAAAAACCGACAAGGGCGCCCCCCTTTCAGTTAGCCCGGGTCATAAATTAACGGCGTCTAGATTGACCCTTTCAGAGGCTACTGATAATACAAACATTGTTTCTACAATAGGAAAATATAATTTTTGTCCAGCAGCAGAATTAAAAAGTGATGCGGTTAAGTTGCATGGTACAAGAATTGTTGAAATAGCTTCTGGTGGTCAAAAATATTCTGGAAATAGTTCTAAGATCATGTCAACTGCGGGAGGGGTGCATATTATTGCAGGAAATAAAGCTTCCGGTGGTTCTTATAGGCTTCAAAAAATGGTCAAAGGCAATAATTTGGTGGGGTGCTTAACAGAAATGATGACGTTTATTAATCGTACTGCTGAAGTTCAAAGGGCGATTGTACAAGATATAATGAAATTAAAACTTTCTTTGATTGCACATATTCATATTGCTCCTCCGGTCGGTCCCACATCTCCATCGCCAGATCTGGCGGCTGCAATTGGCATGAGTGTTCCCGGCGGCCTAATGGATATTGCCAACAATATAGGAACTTCTACAAATAATGAATTATTTAAAATGAATTGGCTTAAGCCCACTTCTAGCAAATATATCTTAAGTAGGTGGAATAAAGTAAACTAATATGGCTAGCTATTTCTTATATAAAAACTCAAAAAAGTGGTTTCAAGAACAAATCAATGCCGCCAACGACCCGCTTGTTTTGCCAAATGTCAAAGGCTGGGGCCCCGAAGTTACTTTTTTTACTGCATGTCTACGCGGCGTCCTAAAGTTTGGCCAAGATTCCGCCGACTTAGATAAGGGAGGAGGCTTCAAACATCCTACCACTCTTCAGGCTATTCGTTTGGATAAAAGAAAAGAAGTAAAAACTAATCAAAACATTTTATACAGAATGGCATTAGAATACGATAGTTTTTTAAATTTTTCATCCGGTGGCGAAAAGCTCGAAACAAAATCTGATTTTGTGAATGCTGCAACTGGCAAGTTTCACCCTCCCATATTAGAAGATTTTATAAAATTAATAGACGACTACCAAAAGCCGTTTGAGTCAAATGTCCTTTCGAGCAGCCTAATAGATAAAATAACTTATGAGTGTATGACTAAACAAGCATTTTATCGATGGCATAAAATGAACTTTGTTGACAACACCGCCCTAAAAGACATTATTAAAGAAGGTAGCGACTGGTCGAAGGTTGATGTTAAAGATGGCCCTAAATTTTTTATTGCTCCCGATGGCGGCCCATTTAATAGTGGGTTTCCAACGATTTGTGTTATAATGGACACGGGACTTTCTTCAGTATCTTCAAACGCCCTGCAAGATCTTAAAAGCCAAAAAGATAAATTTTTTGCCACTGCTGGTGATCTTGTTGCAAGAGCATTTAGCAGGACTTATAAAAAAGATACGTGGACGAAAAAGAGCGGGTTTGTTGTTCATCCATTTAATCGCGCCAACGCGGAAAATGCGGGCCATATGCCGTTTCGTATGACCATTGTTCATCGTCCAAATAGTAACAAAGTAAAAATCTGTATTGGATTTGACTATGCAAACGTGGTATTGTTCGCTGATCATCCCGAATCTGAAATACATAAACTGGATGCAGTTAAGGTGGCATTAAATTATTTTGTGAACAGGCCAGATCCAAATGATGGTGGAAATCCATCTGGGCTTAGTGTATCTTTTCCAAGTACAAAAAAAACGGATGCTTTAGAGGCCATCGATGATGCGGTCGGAGAAACCGCAGAAACCTTACTTAGAACAAGGCGCGCCATGGCGAAGCTCCCCCCTTGTTATATCAAAAAAGATAAAGTTGATGTTTTGGCCAAGGAGTTGGATAACCTTAAATATGATAATGAGAATCTTGCAAAAAGGGCCATGAAGAAGCGCCAATATAAGCTCAATTCTCCGCGCATTGCGAATGGTCTATTTTATATTTATTCAGGTGTTGGTGGTGCTGCCGACATTGATCTTGTTCCTGAAGCAAGCAAACGGGGCATTCTGGTCGAAGCTTATGAAAAACAAAGAAATACAGACCCTCAATTTAAAAAATATGATGATAATACAATTAATGAAGCTGTAACTTTTCTTTATGATAAAGAGCGAAACTTGCTGGCTATTACTGCTAAAAGAAATTTAACTAAAGCTGAATTAAAAATTGCCACACAAAAGATCAAAAAGGAAAACAATTCCATTCCATTTGATATATTCGTTTACAAGAAGGTGAATTATTATAATTCCTATTATTCTCTTTTGGCGTTAGATATCAATAGAGAAACTTCTTTTGTCGACAGAATAAAAGATGACACCGCGCTTAATCAGGGGATTGATACAGATGTTGCGCTTGTTACAGACCTCTTTGTTAATCGTTTTAAAAATGAGTATGATAATATCTTCCCATCCAGCAAATTAAAAGATTATGCAAGCAATATTTTTGCCGCCACAGCGGAAAATATAAAAACAGTAGAAGACGATCTTAAAAAAGACAGCCTTTTTGATCCTGAGAACGATAAATTAAATTCTAATATTCCATTTGTTCTTCCATATAAAATTTTGATAAAGGGGCTTGGTGATCCCACTCGTCGTGGTAGGTTTTTACGATCGAAGGGCGTTAATAATTTCTTTATTTTTTCTGAACAGTTAAAAAAAGAGCTAGAAGGCGATGCTTTAAAGATTTTAAAAACACAGAAGTACAAGAAAAAAAGGAGTGCCGAATATTCAGCCACCTTGCAAAAATTAGTAGATAGTTATTATTATCCGCCATTAGAAATAAGGCCTTCGGCCAAAAAGGACGAAGAGGAGCTTCCTTCAAAAGAGCCCGAAGAGAAACAAGTAGAAAATGCTCCCGGCGCAGAAAAGGTTGTAGATGTTGATAATTATAATTCAGCCAGCAAAGCGTATGTAAAAGACATTTTGCTTGTAGAGGCTCAAGCTTCAAATTCGGCATGTTTTAATGACCTTGCACAACTTCTCGCTGGCCCGGGCGACCCATTAGTTAATTTGGCAGATTATATTTTTACTAAATTCCCATGGCGCCAATTATTAATGCAATCTATACAAGATAAGGCACGCAAGCTAAAAGAAGCCGGCGCCATCGCCGATGCGGCCTCGGCTCAAACATGTCTTACAGAAATGGATGAATTGAATAATGCCTTTTTAAGATTGAAAAATGCGTTTTTATTCTTTGATGGTATAGTTGATGCAAGTTTGCCAGACATGTATACCATTCCGGACATTCCTTACGTTCCCATTTTGGATTTTACTGAACAATTTAAAAAACAATTAATTCAGGCGATTATTCAAGCAATTGTCGCCAGCGTCGGGGTAATAATTGGTAGTGTTTTAGAAGAGCTTCAAAAGGCCTGTAATAATTATGACACTTTTATGGACGCCGTTACTGCTGGAGATAAAAACAAATCAGGCACTGGCGCATCTCAACAAAACCCCGGCGCCGTCGCGCTGGGCCAAAGCGCAGGCCAACTTCCGGGCTATGGCGATAGCAGCAAGTTGGACATGGTTAATGTTAGTATTGTTAAATTGTTGATTGCATCTAAGATAGATACTTTAGAAAACATTTATAGTAAAATAAAGTATAACTTTGAGCTATATGACAGTTCAACTGGTGAATTTATCGAGAATGATCTTTTAACAGAATATTTTAATGTCGTTTCAGAAACTCTTGACTCGTCTGAAGTGCGGTCATTATTGATTAATGTGGCAAGTCCTGATATTGTTGGCTTGGTTGTAGATGTCGCAGAGTTTTCGAATGCTTATCCGCAAGACGACAAGGGAGATTTGATTAATCCAGCTCAAAAGCCAATTGTGTCGACATTTGGATCGAAAACATCAGTTATAGATTTATTTAATTTCCTCGCCCTTTATATTGACATCGACCTTCTTAATGAAGGGCTTGCATCTGGAACTGTGATTGTGCCAGATCCCTGTGATGCTGGGAACAAAGAAGATCTTCTTTTAAATGATTTGGACAAAAAGGGTTTTAAGCCGGATGACTCTACATCAATTGTAAGTGGCGACAAAGATGATCTTGTGGACAATATTAACAAATTGTGCGCCGCACTTGAGGGCGCCAGCGGGAATATTATTGATCAAAGTGGCTTTCCTCTAATTGGACAACAGGCCAAGCAGGATTTATCAATAGGAATTATTGCATCGGTTAGTCCTGTTGAATCATTACAACAAATCATTAGAATGTCTACGAAAACTCTTTTTAATTCCACTTTTGGTGATTTGATCAATTATATAAATGGAGTTCCTTTGACCGGCAACGTCAATTATGTAAGCACAAAGGGCGCCCTCGCGATGACCAACAAGGACCCCCTCAATTGGAACAATGTAATTAATACAGTTTTGGTTGCTGACAAAGGCTTCACCATCACAATCTCCGGGCCACCCAAAATCACATTTGGCATTCCAAATCCCACATATAATGAAAACAATTCAAGTCTTAACGCCGCCCAGAAAGCTTTTATTATAAGCACTTTTATGAAAGCACAAATTTTGTTGCAATCCACTGCCGCCACCAATCTGGCCTATAAATCACTTGCTGGCACGAAAGAATATACGATAAGTATAAAATCAACCGACGCGACTTATAAAATTTCTTTTGAAAAAAAAGTTGTTAATGGAGAGTCGCAGCTTGTTCTTATTATTGATAAGCTCCTCGGCGGTAAAAAATTGGGCCCTGGCCTTCGAATATCTAAGCCATCAAGCCAAAAACAATTAAAACAACCCAAGCTGATTGGCCCTTTTGCCTCATCCAACAAGTCACTCGCCACACAGCAAGATGCTTTTAAAGAATTTTTTATGCAAAACGTTTTATTCTATGGTGGAAAAAATAATAGCTTGAAAGAGAGGGGCATTCTTAAACCATTAGAGGCCTCCACAAAGAAAAAGCTTCTTTCCTTCTCAGCCTTGGCCTTATTTGGCAAATGGAACAAGCTGTTTCGCAAGCGCTACGAGGATGTTTTCATACCAGCGGTCCTCGCCAATCTCCCCGGAGATTTTATTGGTAGCGAGGAATATAATTTTGAGAATAGTGATTATGTGGCGGCTATTAAAAATAGCAATATTAAACAGGCTCTTAAAAGTACAGAAGTGCAATTTATACAAAGAGTGACACAGACATTAAACAAATATCAAACAAAGCTTCTCTATCCTATAAATGCCACGGGGGTTGATTTGAGAAATCCAAAATCTCAAGAGGACTTACTTGATGCATTTTTGAAAAAACCAGAAGAGTTACAGAAAAAATATGTTGATATTTTTGAGAACTTGGTTGATGAGGGCGGAAGCGCCGTAGAAGAAGGTTTGAATAATTTATTGGCTTTCCAAAAAATTAATAAAACTTTAGAAAAGGCCACTCCGGAGCCGCCGATTTTTGGAAAATAAAAGGAAATAAAGATGTTAGGATATAGTTCTATAAATCAAACGCTACAAAGCATGGTCGTTCAAGAAAAAATTAGAAATTTTCTTGTACGCTATTCTTTGGCAAATAATCAAATTTTTAATTATTTTGCCTTGCAGTCAATTGACTCTCCAGAAATAGATAGCTATTTTGCTGGTTTTCTTTTTAATGCTTTTTTTGACGAATTAAAAACGGCGACACCCGGAAGAGATTTAAGTCATGAATATGCAATCGCGGCAATCTTTGTTGAAGATCCGACATTTAATTTTCAAATTATTGACTCGGCAACGGCGTTCAAAAAAGGGAAGGACGCTTTGTTTGTTCAATTTGGAAAATCGCTTAAAGAATTTTCTCAGGCATTTATAAAAAAGTTTAATCCAAATCCAAAAAAATTCTTACCACAAAAATTAATAGATTTAAATTATGCTCCTGATTCGACCGTTATGTTTTTTAATTCTTTAGTTTCAGAAGGATATTTTAGAATGATTTCTACAACGTACCCGTCATCTTATCCTCTTTATAGTGCTGTCGGACCATTGTGGAATTTGCGTTCTACTGGCGGAATCCAATCGAAGGGCAAAACAACGCGACCAGAACCGACACCAAAGTCGTACCCTGCCGCTGGTGCAAAAAGCTTAAAGGGTGATACGTTTGCAAGCGAAGCTCGCGCTGCTGAGCATGACCACCGGCGCTATTTATATAATGGCCCTCTTGCCGTCGTCAAAAAAACCACAGATGATCTCACGGCTGCGACCTCCTTGATGGATGTTTCCCCACTTGCTATAGACATTAGTCTTAAAAATAACAAGAAATTAAATGGAGAAGAAAATAATTATTCTTTGTTTCGCGGCCTCGATGAGGTCGCGCCACTAACGTTTTATTTAGAGGTGTTTTTTCGATTGAAAGACGAGGCCATGGACAAAATTAAAATAAGTCCCCCCGGAAATATTAATATTGGCATCGAAGTCCCATCCGGCACATCTTTTATTGGAGAAAAATTTGCTTCTTCCAACGGAGCTTTTATTTGGAATAACGGCAACCAAGGGTGGGTACAGCTTAGAGAACGAATTGAGGCCCTCGAAGACGACTACACCGCGAACACCGAGTTGGCGAAGGAGGCGTTTTATACTAGTGGAATGCCCTATCTTTCGAAAGAAGGTTTTTTAAATGATATTAGGCTGGCATCTCAATATCTTTCTTACGATGAGGTGTTTCAATTAATTGAGTTATCTAAGGGCCCCCGACTCGACGGCGCGCCCAATTCCGGTAAAGGCAAGGGCGCTAAAATAATAGAATTGACGGATTTTGATATAGGGGTCAGGTTGATGTTTAATGCGACTAAAGATTTTTTCCCTACAGTCAAGTGGAAATATGACGAGGGGAAGGCCGAATATGATTTGTCCGCTATTGACCTCCCTTATATAGGTGCCAAAAAAGATAAAACAAATTATGCCATTCAAGACGACGTAATGAGGCGATTGGGCGCCAAGCTTCGCGAAGCCATAGAAGGTGAAAACAACAAGATCGCAACGAAGTCATCCTCAAGGCGCTTTTCTTCAGGGGCCGGGGTGGATCCACAGACCAAGCTGCAGCACTCCCCCATGCTTCTTGCCCGGTCAAACCCTCCGAAGGACGGCACGGGATGGGACCTTTTGGACAAATTAAATAAATTAATTTATAATAATATTAATGTGCAACCCGGAATAACTTTATCAACAAAATCATTTATGCAAGTGGAATATTCTAAGGGCGTTCCGCCTTCTGCTGTTCAGAACTGGGCTCCAAAAAAGGCGGCAGTTCTTCTTTCTCTCCCAATAGCAGAATTTTTATTAAGCGATTTAACAAAAATTTTGTTACCCGCCGAAGCCGCAACGTTCTCGACTCTCACCACGATGGAATTTCTTGCAGACCCAGACAACAATATTGAAACCGGAACTTTTGAAAGGGAAATGTTGCCATTATTGTTGTTTGGATTAGCAAATACCGAAAATGCGAAGTTTCTTTTTGATGACCAGATTGGGCTTCCTGTAATAATGAGTTTAACCCCTATTTATAATGTGCTAAGAAATGAAGATTTAAATCTTTCTAAGTTCTTTTTAATAGAAGGATCACCTTTAGTAAATCATAATGAGATGATTGATGAAATACTTGATAAGCTTATAAATTTCAATAAGAGTGGTTAAGAGGTAAAGATGGCAGTAGGAATTTCTGTAAAATTGCCGTTTACAAGAACGGATAAAGACGGCCCTTTTGCATTAAATAAAAATTTAACTGATGCGATTAAACAAAACTTTAAAGGGCTTGTTTTAACTGCTCCCGGTGAAAGAATAATGGATGTCGACTTTGGTGTTGGACTATCTGCTCTTTTATTTGAAAATTATACTTCTGAATTACAAGAAAAAATTCGTTCTCGTATTTATAGCCAAATATCACGCTACATGCCATTTATTGAAATTAGATCAATTAATTTTGGCGGTTATGAATCGCAAGATGAAAACAAATTGATTGTAGCGATTAATTACTACATTAAACCTTTGGGACAGGAAGACAATTTGTTCCTAAATGCTGGCGAGGGACGTTCATAATGGCAAAAATTAGACCACCAATTTCTTTTACAAATCGCGATTTTGCAACCATTCAAAGTGAGCTTGTTAATTATGCGAAAATCTATTATCCAGAGACTTATCGGGATTTTAATGAAGCCTCTTTTGGCGCCATGATGATAGATATGGTTGCTTATGTCGGCGACATGCTTTCTTTTTATATCGATTATCAAACAAATGAATCATTATTAGACACTGCGATCGAAGAAGACTCGGTTATTCGAATTGCAAAGCAGCTTGGTTATAAATTTAAAGGAATTGCACAATCAACAGGGCAATGTGCTTTTTATGTTACGGTACCTGCAAGTACCGATGGCACAGGCCCAAACACAAGTTTAATACCAATTCTTAAATCTGGTACTATTTTAGCATCTGATTCGGGTCTAATCTTTACTTTAAGTGAAGATGTAGATTTCTCTAAATCTGATACAATAATTAAGGTTGCAACAGTCGATGCGGGCGGTACCGCAACACAATATGCTATGAAAGCATATGGGGAAGTTGTTTCCGGAGAAAAAACACAAGAAACAATAGATATTGGTGATTTTGAAAGATTTTTGCGTTTAAAATTAAGCACTTCTAATGTTTCTGAAATTGTATCAGTGATAGATTCAGAAGGGAATGAATATTTTGAAGTTGATTATTTATCACAAAATGTGATTTTCCGTGCAATTCGAAATATTGTTGGAAGCGCCACTGAAAAGGTGCCCTATGTTTTAAGAGAAATGCAGGTACCACGAAGATTTACCGTTGAACATGATATAAACAACAACGTGTTCTTGCAATTTGGGTTTGGTTCTGAGACCTCAATTGAAAATAAAAGTTTTCCTGATCCTTCAAACGCAACATTGCAATTGCATGGAAAAGAGTATTTTTCAGACTCTTCTTTTGATCCAAGTGCGTTGTTAAAAACGGAAAAGTTGGGAATTGTTCCAAACAATACAACTTTAACAATTGCTATGCGAAAAAATAGTTCAGATAGCGTAAATGCCGCAGTTAATTCTATTAATAGTGTAATTGGCCCAAAAGTTGAATTTAGAAATAGTTCTTATTCTGAAGCGGATGCAATAAATTTAATTTCTAATTTTGAAGTTGAAAATGAAGAGCCAATTGTTGGCTCTGTTGCCGCTCCTTCGGTGGATGAGCTTAAAATGCGTGCAATTAATTCTTATGCTTCGCAAAATAGGGCAGTCACGCGCCAAGATTATTTGAGTGTAATTTATAGAATGCCAGCAAAATTTGGTTCTATCAAGAGAGCAAACATTATTCAAGATCCGGACTCTGCTAAACGAAATTTAAACTTATATGTCTTGGCAGAAGATGTCAATGGAGATTTTATTGCAGCATCTACAACGTTGAAGCGAAATCTTAAAGTTTGGCTTAATCAATATAAGATGATTAACGACACTATTGATATTTTAGACGCTAAAATTGTTAATGTGGGAGTTGATTTTGAAATTTTGGGAGAATTAGAAAAAGATTATAGTACGGTTCTTAATGCCGCTCTGGAATCTTTAAAAGAATATTTTTCCACTAAGTATAAAATTGGGCAACCAATTTATATATCCGATATTTATAAAATTTTAAATGACGTGGATGGTGTTGTGGACACAACATCGATAAAGATTTCTAGAAAGACGGGTTCCGGCTATAGTGCAATTCCATTTGATGTTGATGACCACACTTCGCGAGATGGTAGAGTCATTTATGTTCCGGATCAAACTGTTTTGGAAATTAAAAACATGGGATCAGATATTGTTGGAGTAATCAAATAATGGCGGTCAAAAGATTTTTTTCAAATAAAAACAATACCATAACAAATGCTTTTAAGGCCGACCTTTCTACGCGTGCAACCGGTTCAAATATGGGCGAATCGGATATTGTGGAAACATTCCATATTTGGGGTCAGTCATCTGGTACCTTATCGGGAGGAAGTTCTGAATTATCTAGAGTTCTTGTTGGTTTTTCGACAACCGAGATCGCCGCCGCCAGAACTGCAGCCACAATCCCTGCTTCGGGTAGTGTTAATTTTTATTTAAGGATGTTCGCCGCGCCTCACACTGAGACAACGCCAACACAGCTTACTTTGACGATCGCCGCTGTTTCACAATCGTGGACTCAGGGTACTGGTCTTGATATGACCACATATAAGAATGATGGCGCTTCAAACTGGATAAAAGCCACCAGCACGTCCGACTGGACAGTTGAAGGTGGTGATTATTTAACAGGCTCTTCGACATGGACAGGCGGCCCATCGATGTTTACTTCACAACTTTTTACTGAAGGCACTGAAGACCTAAATGTTAATGTTACTTCTATAGTAGAAGAATGGCTGATTGGCACAACTGGCAGTTATGGTTTTGGGGTACATGTAACCTCAAGCCAAGAAGCCGCTGCAGACTCACACTATACAAAGAAATTTTTTGCTAGTGGGTCTGAGTTCTTTTTCAAACGGCCTGTTATAGAAGCTCGCTGGGACGATTCTGTAAAAGATGATGCTGGAAATTTTTATGTTAGTAGTTCTCGTGCGCCTGCGGCTGATAATTTAAACGTGCTTTATTTTTATAATTATGTGCGCGGCCAATTAACGAATCTTCCTACTGTTGGCACTGGCACTATTGCAGTTAGTCTTTATTCTGGTTCTTTAGTTAATACGTCCCCATCGGGAAGTAAGCTGTTTCTGCCTGTTGGTGGAGGGGTTCAGGCAAAGGGCGATACAAATATCACTGGAGGGCATGTTGGCACAACTGGTATTTATTCTGCTTCTTTGGCTTACGCGAGTTCGTCGGTTACTCAAGTTTTTCCAGTGTGGCATAGTGGCAGTGTAGAATATTACACTGGCTCTGCTATCACCCCCAATGCTTTTGATGGCGGCTCGGTTTATCCTATAAAGGATTACGTAATAAATGTTACAAATTTGAAGCCGGTTTATAGGAGAGGCGATGTGGCGAGATTTCAGCTTTATACAAGACCCAAAGATTGGAATCCCACAATTTATACAGTGGCAAAGACAAAGATAGAAAATAAAATTATTGAGAAATCATATTGGGAATTAAGTCGCGTTGCGGATGGTCTGGTTATCGTTGATTATGGAAACGGAAGTGGCAACGATGCCTATACATTGATGTCTTATGACGCATCGGGAAGTTATTTTGACTTTGATACATCTATGCTAGAATCGGGGTACTCATATGAATTAAAATTTATGTTTAATGTTGCTGGTGACAATCAAGAGCAAGAAGCGAGTTTTAAATTTAGGGTAGAAAATGGCTATTAAGGATCTCTTTGATGAGCAAAAATCACAAAGTATTAGTAATCGCGGCCAATCTAAGAAAACTCTAGATCAGTTTTCTCAAGAAGTAGAGTCGGCTGCTTATGTTAAGCAGTATGCTGCTCAAGAATCCAAGGTAATTGCTGATTTAGATTATTCATCAGCCAGCAGTTTTGCCAAATACGGGTCTGCTACAAAATATTATGATAATGCCATCAAGAGAATTTACTCTCAATATCCTTATGATGGGTCTGGTGCAGAACAATTAGAGTTTAAAAACAACTTAACGCAGTTAGAGCGCTATGTTTTGGACGAGCTTTATCCAAAAACAACAGGCTACGCGGTATTTTCACCGGATGGGTGGGGCGCCCGCGACCCAGACGATGCCGTCGATGGCAATCCAGAAGATAAAGAATATATTTTGTTTTATGGCAATGTTGTCGACAACGTTTATGATACAGACGTCGGTCAAGAAAACAATCTTAAGCTTGATTATGTGCGGGGAAACACTATAGAGTTTTGGTTTAAAAAAAATGAGTGGACAAGCTTCTCAACTCAAACTCGATATGAGGTAATTTGTGATTTAAGATCGCCCGCCGCGTTCGATGAAGAAAACCACAGAGCGCTAGAGGTATTTTTGGATAGTACCTCCGATACCAACATCGGCGTATTCGATCGTGTTAATGGCACCAGCGCCACCGCGATCATTGGTGTTTATTTAAATACCGGCTTGTCTGACATCGCTGATGGTCAGTGGCATCATTATGCGATAACAATTAAAAAAAATGCTGACGACAATAATATAAGGGCCTCTTTATATGTTGATGGTGAATATGTAGATAGTGATCTATCCAACACGTATGCCACTTTAGAAGCGTGGGCTGGATTTTCGGCTCCAGATGGTGAAATTTCATATGCAGCCTTGGGGGCTTATGCAGCGCGACATATTGACACCGGCACCGCCGACCTAGGCTGGTACAAAGCCAGCGGATCAATTGATGAATTCCGTTTTTGGAAGACAGAGAGAAATGCAAAACATGTCGGCCAAAATTATTTTAGGAATGTTTATGGCGGTACCAATACAGACACTTCAAAATATTATTATAGCACTGCTGGCGATAGTTCTTTAGTTGACCTTGGTGTTTATTTTAAGTTTAATGGCGGCATTACTGGGTATACTAATCTTGATAGTGTTGTTTTAGATTATTCAGGGCGCCTTTCAAATGGTTCGTGGACTGGCTATACGGCCACGAGTCGCAATACCGGCTCTGCAATAACTCTTTCCGGAGTTTCAACAGAGACTCCAGACCCCATCATTTATAGTGTACATCCGGATGTTATTACACTTTCTACCAATTTGGAGATGTCCGGAACTCAATACGATGCCACCAACAATGGCAGTTTAGTAAATTCAATGCCCCTGTGGGTTTTGGACGAAGATAATTCTACAGGCGAAACTTTAAGCAACTTTTTGCAAGTGATGGCAAGCTATTTTGATACGCTTCATGTGCAAATTGCTCAAATGCGCAAATTTAAAGATGCGGAATATCATCAAAATGGTGCTGTAGACCCTAATCCATATAATGCTCGACTTTTAAATTCGTTGGGCTTTGAAGCTCCTGAATTATTTGTAGATGCTGATGTTTTAAAGGCTGTTTTTGATCAGGACGACAAAAGGAAATATGAAGAAAAGATAAGCACTCTTAAAAACCTAATTTATAAAAACATTTATAATAATCTTGTTTATATCAACAAATCTAAGGGAACTTTAAAAGCATTTAGAAACTTGATGCGATGTTATGGCATTGATGATTCTATTTTTAATTATAACATTTATGCAACCAATACTGAGTATACTATAGAGGGAGATTATATCAATACTGTAATTAAGAAAGATTACATTGACATGACTCCGTTTTCAGATGCTCAAAATGCTGAAGGGGTTATTTATAATTTTCAAAGTGGCGGCGATTCTAACAGTTCTGGCTATATAAGTGCGTCTACTAATGTTAATGTTGGTTTTACTGTTGCAGTTGATGCTATTTTTCCCCAAAAGCCGCCCAATTATGATGATACGATAAATTTTTATCCTCCGACAACGACTGTGACGGCATCTGTTTTCGGCATTGCCAGTGCGTCCCTGCCCACAGATACTACAGTAATTACACCAGCGGGAGACAACGCGGATATTAAAGTTCGTGCCATTAGAAGAGATAATACAACAAAATTTCAATTAACTTCGTCTTTATTTAGTGGCCCTTTGGAGACTGATGCCTTTTATGATGTTTATGACAATTCTAGGTGGAGTATTTCTGTTGCCGTTAAGCCTACGGAGCACCCATTTAATAGCGAAGTTGCCGCGGCATCAACATATACTATAGAATTTAATGGTTATAATTATAATTTAGACATTTTATCCAATTCTTTTGAAGGATATCAAGAGATTAGTAATGCCAATGGTGCGGCTTTTTTAACAGGATCAAACAAAAGAGTTTATGTTGGCGCCGAAAAAACAAATGTTACAGGCGCCCTTCAATATAGAACCAACATGAGGCTATTGTCTGCACTTTCATGGGCGGATTATCTAACCACTACTGAATTAAAGTCCAGAGCACGCGATATTGAGGCTTATGGCCGTGCGACCCCGAGCCAAAATACTTTTGTTTTTGAGGCCTATGGTGGTCTCGGCGCGGTTTATATCCCCAGAATTAAGACTCTTGCGTCACATTGGGGATTTAATTCAGCAACTTCTTCAAATACGGCAGGAAAATTCACCGTTTCCGATTTGAGTTCGGGCTCATTATCATTAGTCAATTCAACGGAGTATCCATCAAATTATTCTGAGGTTGTAAACATTCAAAACACGGCTCAGGGTGCTGGTTTCGCTGTTTCGTCTCAAGTTAAAAAGATAGATTTTATTAATCTTTCTAAACAGCAATTGCCGGAAAATTTAAGTGTTTCTAGCATGGTAAGTATATTGGAGTCTGATGATGATTTAATATTTAGAGATTCGCGACCAATTAGGTTTTTTATAGCATTTGAAGCTAGCATGTATGATGTTATTTCTCGGGAAATGCTCAATATGTTTTCTTCTGTGGTGGATTTTAATACTTTAATTGGCAGTCCACTAAATTATTATAAGCAGGATTATAAAGATTTTCGCATTCTGCGCGATTTATTCTATGATAAGGTAGAAAATGTTCCCGATTTAGATAAATTTGTCAATCTTTATAAGTTTTTAGATGGCGCGATTGAGGGAGTGGTTCATAATTTAATACCAGCATCGGCAGAAACCAGCCAGCGCGTAAGAAGTGTTATAGAAAATCATATTTTGGAAAGATCAAAATATACAAAACCGGTTTTTCTGGATGCATCAGCCATTCAGGATGCGGCAAAGTTCAATAAAAAGGCCGTAATTCCTCCCTCTAAGCTCGATCCTAATACTGGCATATATCCTTCTGATGAAAAAGAAAATGGCAATCCATCTGTTGGCGGCGACGGTGTTGAGGTTATAACAAAAAACTCTGGAATGCAAAGTGAAGGAAATGTAGCAAATGTGGCGAAAACAAATCCAACTTGGCATCGACCTTTTTCTTTTGCGAATACCAGCGCCGCAAGAGATTTTGCCAATTCAGAATTAAACAAGTATTCTCAAAACAGTTATTTCGGTGCAAATAATGCAATTGGATACAATTCTTGGTATAAGTTTGATGCTAAAAGAAACAGCCCGGACTTGGAAATTTATTCATCCGACGCTGGCATCAGAGAGACGCTTATGTCGACTCAGTTTGCTGCCAAATTGGCTGCAAAGACATTGGCCAGCACCACAGCAGCAAAATTGAGTATTGACCTAGAAACCAGCATTAAATCGTTTATTAAAACCGGCATTAACAATACGCCAGATGTTCTTCTTTCTTTTTTACAAGAAGAGCAGGAAACCAACCAAATAGGTGTAGAAAATGTACCAACTCAGACGTTTTTTGATTTTGGCAACGCTCCTTTTAAAAACAAGGTGCAGACGCTTTTAGATGCATCCTTCCATTCGAGAGAATTAACTTTTGATAGCAAACAATTACCAATTACATTTATAAGCGCCTCCTCGGCAGTTTCAACGACTCGTGTTAATGATCAATATGTAATTATTCAAGGGCTGCATAATGATGCCCTTTATCATAATGGGGAAACGCCACTTCAAGGGCCATTTGTAGAGAAACATGTTGGAGGGTTTAAACACCGCCACCAGCCGCTTGTTCTAGACCCAGCAGATGGTACCACTGCGATAGAACAAGACCGCCCTGAAATTTATAAAGTCGAAAACGCGGGCCCCGTGTTAAGAATTTATAATCCGCGTATTGTCGCCGCGTTCACGTCGCCGACTTATAATTTTAATATTCCAAGAGTTAAATATTCTAGAGAAGAGCTTGCTAAACGTGTCTATAATATAAGAAATATTAAATCAACTACCGGCTCTCAATCGACGCGTGTTCAAGGCAATTATGATAAAAACTATCAAGTTATTTCAACTGCAGATCGCAGCGCAAATAATCCGGCCTTTGTCCAACAGGGCGGCTTCACACTGGTTGAACTTGAGAGCCCTTATGTTTCCGGAACTCTTGATTATGTGAAACCAAATAGGGCATTAGCGGACGGAACTTACAATCAAACTGTTTTTGTTCAGCGCTTTTCCGCTCCCGGCGATGATACAACGATGACGCCGATTTATTTAGATTATGCATCCGCTCAGTTTAGTGCTTATAATGCGCTGCCTTATAGGAATTTGTTGGCACATGATGCATTACAAGATTTTTTGCAGATACCGGGCAATGTCACTTATCATGGATATCAAAGCGGCTCTCAAGTAACAGCTTCATATTACAAAGTTAATCCAAATCCAGTAAGACGATTAAAATATAATATCGCCGGCACTCTTTATAGTGGGTCTTTCTTTGACAACGGTTTTGTTTCTTACAACATTCCAAACAAGGATTTTGGGTATTTTTGGATTAGTGCATCCGCCGACCCAACTTTACAAAGCAACATGGATGCGCTTTACGGATTTGCAACCAGTTCTAATGGAATAGCGTTTATTAGTGGGGCGATGCGCGGGCCCACGTCTTCACCGGAGAGTACTTTTATTAATTTTGCCGGCTATATAACCCCGGCTGAGATCATAGATACCGCCGGCGCACACTATGAAATAGTTGGTGATCAAAATTTATTAGTGGCGCCTACGGTTTTTACGGATGGCACGTTGCCAACACTGGTCAGTGTTTATTTCTTAAACATTAATGGTGATTATGGTTATCCGTCGTGGAAACAAATTAGGGGCGCCGAACATCCTGTTGCAAGATATCTAAATAAAAATAACTTTGCACTCGCCGACGTGGGCGGCACAAGAGTTCAGCAGGCTAAAATAACAAGCAAATATAAGCCTCTGGTTCATGAGCTTCTTACAAAAGAGTTGCTTGGAGACCGCGCCCCGGAACGTTATAGCAAAATACAATATACATATGCCAACAATTACGGATTTTATGGAGATTATTATGATGCCACCGGATCAAAGATAGACAATCTTTATCCAGACAAAAATATAAGAACTGTTGATAAAAAAGACTCTGTTTTATACAATTTATCAGGAATTTATACTGGTCGCTTTTTGAGCCAGCCAGTTGAATTTCCAAAAATGATTCGTTTGGCGTATAATGAGGTTGTTTGGCCAAAAGAAACAGAGACCTATAAAGAAACGACAAGAGAAAGGACTCGGTTTATCTTCCAGTGGCGAGATTCTATGGCCAATCGCGCCGATAAATTAACTGGCGCCATCGCCAACACCACAATGGACATGTCTTATTGGCCCATGGACTATGAACTGGTTGATGGCGCTTTAAGAACTGGCGAGTTAATGAACATTACACAGTCTGCAGCAGAGGTGGTGTCCACGGCCAACTTAAATGTAAGATATGGCCGATGGCTTATTGGTGGTGATAGGCTGTACTGTACTCCTAAAAACTTAGTGCAGTCTCAAGCGGGCCGCGGACCCTTTCCTGATACCCAAGAAGATTTTTCTCAAGACATTCGGCTTATAGGCCAAAACTATTCAATTCTTCCTGAATATAATATGAATGGCTATATTGGAGATGTTTTAAAGGGATCAGATCAATATACTAGCGCCCGACAAGCATTAACTCTTACTGGTTCGGCCGCGACAATTGATAATAATGAATTTTTAGAGAAGTTTTGCAATAGTGATTATTTGTCTTCATATGATTATATTCAGGAACTTCACAATGAAGGGGCAAACAGCATTTCAATAACTATAAATGGTTTAAAAAAGCTGATGCCTTATGATGGCTTTTATCCTGCGCAAAGAACAATGCAGCTAGCGACCTTGTTTGGTGATTACTATACAACAGACAATGTAACCCTCGGCGGTACCGAAAGTACGTATCAAACACTTGGCAATACTATATTTTCTAGATTGACATACGGCTCTATACGTGCTGGTGTCGCGACCGATTCGGCTATTTGGCAAAGTGGCGAATTGACAGGAAGCGCCACTCTTCCGAATCAATATAATCCAACCGCCTCTTGGTATCGTCTACCATTTGAAACAATATTAAGTCCAGTGGCATATGCTGCAGGGGTGGATCTTATAGAAAATGACCCTCAAAATTTAATTGATTCAACTGCCAGCTTTAAACAAGATTCAACAACTTATGCCCCCGCCGCAAGTAATTTTTACGCAAATGTTGTGGATACTTTTATTGAAGGATCAAAATTGGCCACTATATCATCAGCCCCAGAGTCGACTTGGAATTTTGATTTGTCTGGCAAATATGACAATTATGTAATGGACATTGTTTTTGCTAAAACCAAGTTCAACAGTAGAAACAGCAACCACTCAGATCCATCGGCCAACGGCGCCCCTTACACTGCACACGCAGCATTTTATCAGGTTCAAAATAATAATGCAGGTGCGAATTGGTGGTCAAAACACATAACCTTGGGTAGCTCAAGTTGTGAAATACCCGTAGTGGCATCGTGGGAAGACAACGAAGCTTATGTTACAGTTGATTTTGATGTGGCTGCCTACACTGCGTCTTTGGGGAGTGGTGCAAGGATTGCCAAACCAACATTAACAGAAATACTTAAATTTTCAACAAAAACTTATGTTAATCAAGACATGTGGACTCAACTTAGTGGTGTTTTGGATGAACAATCAACAAATAATCAATCTTCTCCTTATATGACTATTGAGGCGGGAGTAAACCTTTTTAATTATAATTCAGCTAATAATACTTGGAATATTAATACAAGATGTGAGTTCCCAGTACATAATTTTGCTACGTCCACCACCGAGAATTCCGGCGGCGCCGCAGGAGTTCCATCTTCAACTGATGGATTAACTGTTGTTGAGGGGGTTTGGCATCAATATTTAAACCTTGATACTACGGCTGTTGATCAGAGCCCCTCACTTAGGTTGGCTGTAAGGCCTTCTGGGTCGTCTGCTGATGTTGGAAATTTGGCCACCGCTTGTGGATTTGATACTGAACAAAAAATTGTTTCTCAACGAGCCACATCAAAACTTTTAAATGAATACGTTGTTGTGGTTCCTTACTTTGTTAATGAGTGTGATGAAGAAGTGTTTTTCTATTTGCCAATTGATGAGTGGGAATCTTCTTTGGGAGAATATAGAGAGCAAGGAATTATTCGGAATTCTGTGCAAGAAATGATAGACAAGATGCAAAAAATTGTGCTTCCACCAAAACTCGACTTCTTAGAACAGAGACTGCGCACTCGTGGCAAGAGGTTTGCGGATAGAAAAGACTATTCTCCAGTTTTGCCGCCTTTTGCAATGTATATTTTTGAATTTTCTGAATTAATGAATGAAAAAGACCTCTCAGACTGGTGGCAAGGGGTTATTCCAAGCCAAGGAACAAAAGCTGTCTTGGATAATATAACAATTAAGCATCCTATTGCGGATGGGGAATTAATTAGTCCAAAACTATTAAGTGATGATCTTTATGGTGGTAAACTACCATCACAAATGAGATTTAAAATCTTTAAGGTCAAGGAGCGCGGGTTGCGAACTTACGATGACATCTTAAATCAATCTTACGGCTTCAGGACAAGTAAAACGGGCTATACTTACAACTGGCCTTATGATTTTTATTCTCTGGTTGAGATGGCCAAGGTCGAGGTGGAGTTTGAGTTCGGAGAACCCCGCGATAGTCTGGGTAATGTGGTCCGTGTAAGCCCCTCAGACGCTGTAGAAGGCGAGTTAACGGCGTTAGGGGTCGTACGACCCGCAGCGCAGGCCGAGCCGTCTATGCCGCTTCTACGGCTTCCGTTTGGTGCCACCACCACTGAAAGAGAGAGGGCCACGCGATCGACCGAGCGACCAACTGCGACTCGATCACCGGCCTTATTGACGGGGCTAATAGATCTTGTCGGCACACCAACAAGGGGGGCTGCAGCCCCTGCGGCTTCTTGCCCTGATGGATTTGTCCTTGATGTGCCAACTGACCGTTGCAAAAAGATAGTTGGCAGTACAGGCACTTCCGGTCCCGCCGCGGCACAGAAGTCAGGAGGCCCCATGACGTTCCCCGATCGGGACGACGATGACTCCGGTCGAGGAGGATATTAATAATGGCTTCAATTTTTAATAAAAAGCAGGATGTTTTAGATATGGTTTTGACCACCAAGGGTAGAGAGCTTTATGCTAGCGGAACACTGAGCCCAGCCTATTATAAATTTTATGATGAAAACATCATTTATGACGCCGACAATACAGAATTACAAAATGAAACGTATGAAAGAATTAGAAATGCGCTTTATGAAAAGCCAATAATATCAGAGGGCCAGTTTTTAGAGTCCGGTGGCGGCCAAAGAACAGACATACCAATGCTTCATAATGAGTTGGGCGAATATGATTGCCTATCACAGAATGCACCAGCATGGAGAATCTTTTTCAATGATGCCACTTATGATTCTGGTAGTTTTTCTAAATTCCCTAATGAGCTTACCTTATTAAATAAAAATAATGTTGTAGAAGGTAGCGCGTCACTTGGAACAATAAACACTTATGAAGAGAGAGTCCCTCAGTTTAATATGAATGTCGAATTAAAATATTACAAAATGGATGGTCAAGATGCACTTACACTTTACGAAGATGAACAAAACCGAGACATTTTTTTAAATATTGAAGAAAAAAATTCTTTTCTGCGATCAGAACGCCAAGATTTAGAAATAGAAGTTTTTAAAATTGTAGATTTTAATGATAATAACAAGTGGCTGGTAGACCTCGTGGCCCAAGAAGAAACAGCATCTCTTAAAAAATTAGAATTTAATGAAGAAAAATTTGACGAAAATACAGTAGAAACATTTTTAAACATTTTAACTGACTCTGCAGCAGCTCAGCAGAATAATTTAAAAATTAAAAATATTTATACAGGAGTGGTGCCGGATCCCATGGGGTACGAGATGGAGGAGTGCGAAGATTGATTATGAAGCTTGTACAAGATCAACTTTATTTTAATAATATTTTAGAATCCTTAAAATATAAACTTTATTTTAAAGGCTCTCAGCTATATTTGCGTTGTTCTGTTCGTCTTGTTTTAGAAGATGCTTCATTGGCGCCTTTTATGAAAGCAAGTGTTAATTTTGGTCCTCAATTACAAGAATATAATGAAACGAACTTTTCAAATTCATTTATGTTGGCAAATGTTTATGATGAGGAAACAAATTTATTAAATTATGAAATTAATATTCCTATCAAGATTGCTTTTAATAATTTGTGGATGACCACCAAACTTTCAATGTATGGAGAATTTCAGGTTTTTGAAGAACAAATATTTGACATGGGGGGAGTTCTTCAAGTTACCAATTTTATAGATACAAGAATAGTACATACGTTCGATAAAAATATTGACTCTCCAGAAATGACAGAAATGGAGATGGCTCAAGAGGCTTATCAGCAGTCGCTCGCCAGTACATATGGAAAAAAGTATGGTGGCCCTCTTTATTATAGTTTTTGTGACCCTCCGAGAGAATTAAAATTAATGTTTGGAGTGAATTTTGACACATTTATTTTAGAGAACTCTTATATACCGCAACTTTCGGCCGATCAAAAGTTTAAAGATTATTTAAAAACCGGTTTTATTAAGAATATTAAGACTACGCTCTATGATGGCAATTTTTCTTATGATGTTCCGTCTGCGGAGACTATTAATAGTTTTGAGATGGGGTTTTCTAACATTATTAATGGCTCCTTAGAGATAGAAACTCTTCAATTTACATCAGATCTTTTGAAATGCCAGACAACCATTTGGTATGAAGAGCCAATTCAAAAGTTTTTAAATACAATTCTTATTCCGGCGTTACAAAATGAGCTTAAAACACTATATTCTACAGTAGGTTACGCGTCTTCAGATTCAAATATTGGTAGTTTAAATTATTCACAAATTGAAAATACGCTTTTTTATGGAACTTTAATTTTGTTTAGTCAAAAAAATAATTTATCCATAGTCGCCAATGATGCAAATCTTATATATTGTGATCAAGAACTATTAGGCGCCCTTATTAAAGTAAATCAAAAACTACAAGACCACTTTAAGGGCTTGTTGGCAAGTGATCCAGTTTCATCCTCTATATATCCGGAGCTACAAATTGATTTTGATGAAATGATAGAAGTACTTCCAAAAAATAAATATGTAAGTGTGATTCCAATAGAAAAAACAGAATTTGGGCTTCCCACTATTAATAAAAACGACTTTGCAAGTATAGCCGAAGATAATATTTTTAAATATTTTGATTCTACAACGGCGCAGGTTGGCCCCTCTACTTATAATTTGGTTCCTATGTCTTATGGTTGTTTTCCGGCAAGAATGTTTAAGCTAAATGGTAAAAAATATGAAAATTATTTTAATTTTATGAAAAGTAAGCTTACTTCGAAAGAAATTTATGATTATTACAACATTTTGTTAAAAATTATAGAGATTAATAGTGAACAAGAGATAAAGTTGGCAAAAAAAGTTAATTTGGATGGAATTTCATATGAACAGTACTTGGCTCAAGAACAGTCTAGACAATTAGCATTTATGCTTGATTCTTTAATCATTGTGGCTCAATCTATTGACCCTGCAGAAGAGGTTGCGCAGGCAAATGTTTTTTCAACATCAATCGATGTAGATGTGGTAAAATTGCCGGCCTCTTTAAAGACAAATTTGTGTTTGGACAGCGACACAACAGAAGAGAGTTCCGTATACATTGATATTGCTGATTTAAATGTTACAAATGCGCTTCCAGCTAGCTTGTTGGCGCCAATTGTGGCAAAAGATGTTCAGCCAATTAACGAAACAAGCCTCTATAATTTTAAAAGCGTTTTTTCCGACCGAGGCGCCTTAACTAAATTAGAAGAAACAAATAAACTTGCTGTTCCATTAGTTTTTGCAGCCCAATCATATATTAATGAGGGCGCCCTTAAAGGATTTGCGGCTGATGAACCGGTTTTAAATAATTTTATTAATTTTGGGTTGTTATATTTAATGATAAAATGTTTATTTCGTATTCAATATTTAGATGTTGATACTGGCCATTTTAAAGATTTGGATGGCATTTCTTTTGCTGATAATTTAGAAACAAAAAGCAGAGATCTGCTTTGTAGGGTTTCTCCCTACAAGAGTGGGCAGTTGGGGGTTTCCCAACCAAAACTATTAACGTTGCCTATTTATAGTAGGCATTTTGTGATTAAAAAATAATGGCAAAAATAATATTAACAGATCATTTTAGCTTATTTGGCGGCTTTCCAATCGGCGCCTCGTTTTCACCCGGCATGATGCCGACACCAGACGGTTTCCGTGAGTTTCTTGGACAAGTCATTAGGCCGCTTATGAAATCTGGTCCGGATGCATCTCCGATACTTTATAATGAACTTTCTCTTGGACAAGAACGACTTAAGTGGTTTTATGTCGCCCTTGATAAAAAAACAAATAAGATTCGCGTGTACCTCGATAGCAATCGCGTGATGAAGTGGGAGGCGGGCTCGAAGGGCCCGGCGGGCTCTTATAATATTCTAAAAACCCCCGGCGTTGACGCGAAGGGCAACAAGATCACGGGCCTCTCTGAAGATAAAGCCGTCGCGTATGAACAAAGAAAACAATTTTTAAAGAATTGGGAGAAGGTGCTAAACACTTTAGAGAACGTTGCGTCAAAAAATATATATTTTCCTGATTATAATTTTAAAATTGAAGAAGACGATTTTGATTTATCGGTCACAAGCGTCATTGAAGCAATAGACCCATATGATCTCCCCACCAATTCACCACTAACATCAGGACTTTTAAACGCCAAGAAACACGAAAGTGGCTTGACTTTTGCATATGCATACGACGCTAAAGACTCAAGCGGCGCGGTAATTCCTGTTCGGAGTTGTCAAAATGCTTCTAATATTGCTGAAAATGTATCGAACAGGAGTTCAATTTTGAGTGTAGGTGAGTTGAAAAACATTATTGTTGATGTCGAGGCCTTAGAAGGAGCAAATGATGATATTCCAAAAGTAGAGGGCGGCGCAAATATTGATATTAACAAAACTTACAATAAGATTGAAATTACCATCCCACGAACCAAGCCAAAAAATACCATCAAAGCGCCCTATGGCCACACCGTCGCGTTACCTTCTTGGTCCGGGTATGTTGATGCTACCTACGAGAATTATGGTTCTCTCCTTCATGAAGATTTTGCTTATCTTGATTTTATGGATTATTCTCTTATTGAGTCTGGCGTAAAACCAAGCATAGTTAAAAAAACCCCTGTTGGGAAGGCGCCTGTCATTGATGAAACAGCTGGGTGGGCCGGCACCTTCCCCGGAGCCACGACACCACCAGCCCTTGGCGCCAAGATTAAGCTAGCTGCGCCGGTGTATGCTGCGCTGACCTACCTTGCGTCACCCGCAATGAATTATTTATATACTCCGTTACCTGCATCCATTGCTAACGAGTCGAACAAGACCATCAGCCGCTTTTCTTATGTTCCCGGTGGCACGAATTACGACGCCGGCCTGAAAACCCCGTCTTTTAATCGTTTCGCAAACAAAAATCTTTTAAATTGGCACCATGCAGCGAAAAAATGCAAAGATAGCGCCGGCCAGTGGATCCACTGTACCAAAGCACTGAAGCTTAATACCTACAAATACACAACTTTATTAAAAAGCGACGATTGGAATAAACCATTACAGAATGTGCCTGCGAAGTTTTCTCTTAATAATGTAAAATTGCAAGAGCAGAGCCTCGGCACCGGTGTCGAGTTGCCCTGGACGAACTCCGCGCACCCTTTCGGCCCATTCTTTCCGATAAACGCGCCAATGTATTTTGGTTATGGGAAAAATTTAAAGAGACAAAAGCTTACTTGGGGAAAGTTTGACCACGATAGCTGGTGGGAGCTTTTGAACCATGGCCCTGATTTATCCATGAATCCAAGTAAATTAATTGGTATAAAAATTTTAAAAACCTCAAAAGCAATGGCCGCCAACAAATCCGACTTGGGGTTTAAACCAGAGGATATAATTCAAACATTCTTTTTTAACGCAACAATAAAAGAAGAAGAACAGAATATCGTTTTTTATGATTCTCAAGTTAAGATGGAACAGGCCTATTATTATACGTTGATTGGTGTTTATGAAGTATTTGGAAGTGAGTATACATATGTATCCCCCGACCGTCTTATGGAGGCCGACGTATATTATTCTAGCGACATAAACAACCCTTCTCAAGCTTTGAAACAATTTACGAAGATGCCACGTGCCGTTGAGTTTAACATTCACAGCCGCGCCAAACGACGGATATATGAGGTGCCACTAGAAATTGGTTTTAAAAATGTTGGCGCCTCCCAAGAAGCACTGCAAAAAGTTATAAAGCCCGGGTCTGAGAAGGTTGTTGCAAGCGCTATGACGATGACAATGAACTTTCCTCCAATTCCACCAATTGTGGAATTTAATCCCTTGGAAGGGACTGCTGATAAGGTTAAAATCTTTTTTCAAGAAGGGATGCAAGGCGTACCAGAGCTTAGACCTTATTTTACTCAAACGAACGATCCCAAGGTCGCGGCCGGTCTTGTCGTTAAGACTCTTGTTTATTGGTTGCAACTCGACAAAACTACAGAAGGCTACACCTCTCAGGCGCTCATGGGCGGCCAACTCGTCTTGCCGATTACCAAAAGCCCTCCAGAGGTTTATTTTCAATCTCAGGGTGATATTGGAAAAATAATTGCTTTTCGTTTGGACAGGCGCCCTTCTGGGGAAACCAAAGAAGAGATTTATGAGGATCTTATTACAAATGGAATACAAACAGAGCTTCAGTTTGATAAGTTTCAAACTGGATATGCTGATTCAATAAGATCAAATGTTAAATATTATTATACTTTTTTAAGTCAAGACCTTTATGGTTTGAATTCGCACCCATCAATAATCTATGAATTGGAAATGGTGGAGGATTCTGGCTTTGTTTACCCAGTTATAAATCATTTTGATGTTGATGTTGTCTTAAAAATGGAAGAAAAAAAAGAATTTAAAAAAGATTTTTCGCAGTATTTAAGAATAGAGCCGTCTTTTGCTCAAAAAATAGTTAATAATTTAGATACTACGCAAAACCAAGTCGACATCGGCCTTAGTAGCGACAAGCGCCTATATGTTGATATTGGCCCACTTAATGCTAATGCTGGAGCCAACGGCGATGATCGGTATTATCCAAAAATTAAAGTAAGGGTTCGTTCGAAAAAGACCAAGCGCGCATTCGATTTAAATCTTAAGTATATATTAAATATTCAAGGGGTAAAAGACGAAAAAGAGCTTAAAAAGCTTTCACCCAACGCAAAAATAGTAAAAAAAGTATCAAAATGAATTAAAAAATTTAATTAGCTAATTAGTTATGAGGAGAAACAACAATGGGATTTTTAGACAACTCGGGAGACATCATTCTTGACGCAGTTTTAACTGACGCAGGCCGGAAGAGGCTTGCCGCCGGCAACGGTTCTTTCAAAATTACAAAATATGCTTTTGGCGATGATGAGCTTAATTATAGTTTGTATGATAAAACAAATGTTAACGGAAGTGCTTATTATGATTTGACAATTCTTCAAACTCCCATTGAAGCGGCTCACACGGATTCTACGATTTCACTTAGAAACAAACTTTATACGATGGCCGCCCCAACCTCTCCAACCGGCGAGCAGGGCTTGCTGTATTTACCCGAATTAAAATTAAACACAACTTCGGTGGCCCAAGAAGCGCTCACAAGCCGAAATGCCTATGTCGTTATTTCAGAAGATGACGCCTATGATGCCATTACGGATCCAAATCCCGGGTCAGTAAAGCTTAAGCTTCGCGATGGTTATGTTGATGGTAGAACTGTAGCCGGCTCAGTTGCCTCTACAGGGTTTCGCGTTGCACAGGGAATGAACAATGCAGCCGCCGGCGGCGACACAACTATTTTACAAAGTGGTTTAGTTGAAACACAATTTTCTATTATAATGGATAGGAGATATTTAGAGTTGGTGTCGCCAAATGAGGCTGGAGGAGGCACCGCGATGACGGCGACTGTAAGATCTAATGTCTTTTCGGGTGCAAAGAATTTGCGAGTATATACTGTAAGTATGTTTTCAGACTCGGCCTTGTTTGCTAGTCGTCCCACGACGCCAGCTTTTCTTGGACCTAGCGCAGAAAGGGACTTGTTGCTGCACGTAAAAGCATCAACCGAGCTTCAGACAAATGAGGCTTATTACTATGATAATTTTGGTTCTGAGGTGGCCGCCTTTGATACAGATTTCGGAACAATGTCAGTCATAACAACGACAATACGGGTAGTGGGCGGCTCAATGGGTGCATCAGTGAGCATTCCAGTTGAAGTAATTGCTAAAATAACTTAAATGAACGGAGATAAAAATGGCTAGTACATATAAAGAGATCGGCGCCAACGATATAATAAAAACAAACACTAATTTACATGAATCAATTCCAATTACGGGTGCTGTGGTATCGGGCACTTATGGTACCTTCCCGAGTGGCTCTAATATTAAATATTTTAGTGCTGTGGACCATGTTGATATTTATGATTATCCTTATGCGAGTTCGTCGGCTAATTTTATTTTTAGTATGACGGCTGGAGTGGCTTCTGGCTCTGATCTTTATGATTCGGAGGGCGCCACATGGTCGATGCAAGATAAAAAGGCCAATATGTATAGGCAATTTGCTCAACAGTATGTGGGATATGATCAAAATCAAAGCGTTATTCCATTTAATAGATCGGGCACCTTAAACCCCCTAGATACATGGATGGTCGCCTCTGGCGATAAGATTGATTCAATGGTTTTTCTTGATTTTTCTAGAGTTTTGATGAAAGACGAGATTAAAAAAGGCTCTTTCGAAATGACTTTAAAAACGGGATCGTGGGACAGTGTTTATTTTAAAACTGCAGGCGCCAACGCCGAGTTATTAACTATTTCTGATGCCCACGCCACAGACACGACTGGCTATAAAGACAATTCGCCCATGGGCCAATATGGATTATTAAAGGTGGGGACCGCTACGACCCCGGTACCTACGTGGACTGATTATGGTTTTGTCTTTTATCAGGCCGGCCTTGTTGCACTACTCGGAAACCCCAACATGTGGGGAACAGAAATGATTAGTGGGTCGACCGTAATCACGATGTTTAATCCTCCGGTCGCCCAAGAGCCCGATGAGGCTTTTATTTCATCAAGTATAGAAAATCTTGTAAATGGAGCCCGCGCCGCCATTAAAAACATTCAATTTAATAATACAACAGAATTAAATTCAACCATTTATTTCTGTCGCGCAAATGCGAATGAATTTAATTATAGTTCAAATCCTTCATTTACGAGCGCATCAAAAATGGTGGTAAAGAATGTTGCAACTGATCCAACGGTAACTTATCTTACTACGGTTGGACTTTATTCTGCTGATAATGAGCTTTTGGCCGTAGCAAAAGTGTCAGAGCCGCTCAAAAAGAGATCGGATACTGAATTTACCTTGAGGGTGAGATTAGATTATTAAAATGTCATGTACAGATTTAAAAATAATGATATTATTTATAACACAGTCAAAACCTACCCAGTAACTAAGTTTGTTGCTTATAGTGGCAGTTTATTTATTAACAATTCAAATAACGAAGGGGCATTCACCCCCGGCGCCGTGTATGTTAATAATTTAAACTTATCTGGTAGTGAATTAAATTTTCTTGTAACATCAAATTTAAGTCTCACCGGAAGCATTCAGGGATATGCTGTAACTTCTTCAAGTCCCATAAGCTTTACTCTTTATCGTGACTTTGTTTATCATACGTCGCCCGATAATTCTTATAATGTTGAATATACGAATCCAAGAACTCTATTTAAGTTTCTTTCTATTCAAAATTCAATGAAAAATTATGAAACTTTGAATCCAATTTATAAATTTAGCAATTATTTTAATTCAAACTCTTCTGGCCTATATGGGCTACCAGAAACAAAAAGTACAAACGCCACCCCCGCTGCTGAATTAGACGCTGCACAAAAAGCAAGCCCGAAACAAGACCTTAATTTGATTTATGTGGATTCGGTGTTTGTTGGAAGCGGCATTAAAGAGGGCTCTGTAGATCTTAAATTTTATATTACTGGAACTTTGGCCGCTAACGCCACCGACGCGTTAAAGGATGGTGTTTTACGAGAACAGACAAACACGAGAATAGGGGCAAGCACGCATGTTGGGTTTGTTTTATATAAAGAAGGGATGGTTGTTTTAACAAACTCTTCCAGCCTTGGGACTTCCATGGACAATTATATTCAGCCAACCGCTTCAGCCGGAACTCCAGTTCTGGTATCGGCAAGCTGGGCGCATTTTATGAGCTATAATAATGTTGCAGTTCCGGGCCTTGCGTCTTCTTCTTATAGCATGGAGTTTAAGGGGACACAAACGATCCCTACATTAACCATGTTTGCTTATGCTCCAAAAAATGATTTAAATTGGAGCAATAATCCAACCTATTTAGTTTCTGCTGGTGGCAGCGGTATTATGAGTAGCGCTTCGAACGTTTATTTAGAGGATAAAGACAGTTGGTTGATTAAAAACACCGTCTCTAGTTCTTTTTCAAACTATTCGTCTTCTTATGTACCACAAACTTTTATTTCAACGATTGGTGTTTATGATGATTATGATAATTTAATTGCAATTGGCCGGGTTGCGAACCCAGTACGAAAAACCAATGAACAAGACTACACTTTTAAGTTAAAATTAGATTTATGATACTTGGACTTGATGTTTCAACGAGCATTACGGGCGCAACTGTAATAGACGATAGTGGCAATGTTGTTTTCTGTGAGGCGTGGGATACTCGTAAAATTAAAAGCTTTTTTGATAAAGCGACCAACATTAAACACCGCTTAATGGATGTAAGGGCAGACTTTCCTATTAATAGAATTGTAATTGAACAATCTTTACAAATGTTTAGAGCGGGCTTTTCATCGGCTAAAACGCTCACACTTCTTTCAAAATTTAATGGAGTGGTGAGTTGGTTGTGTTATGATGTATTTGGGACTCCACCAGAATATATTTCAGCCCCATCAGCAAGAAAAATATGCGGTTTAAAAATACAAAGAGGCCAAAAAGCCAAAGAAATCGTCCTTCAGCATGTGCTTGACAATGTAGTTGGATTTGAGGTACAATATACTAGGAGTAACAACCCAAAGGCGGGAAGTTATGATAGAGCAGACAGTTATATTATTGCTCGTACTGGTTATTTGCAGTGTCAACAAGAAAAAAATTAGAGATTTTATATGATGTTTTAGGCACTTATCGTACAAGTAACGATGAGTATCTTTTTTATTGCCCCATATGTAAGCATCACAAAAAAAAATTATCGATAAATTTAGAAAAAGACAAGTTTAAGTGCTGGGTCTGTGATTATTCTGGTAGGTCCATTATGAGGCTTATTCGAAGATGCGGAACCTTCGACCACAAAAGGCAGTGGCGATTACTTTGTAATATTGTTGACCACTCTTCAGTTTTAGAAGATTTGTTTGATGAAGCTGAAAAAAAAGAAAAAATAAAAATTAATTTACCAAAAGAATTTAGGACCCTAACAAACAAGGTCCGGGCTTCACCAGCGTTGCCAGCCATATCTTATTTAAAGAGAAGGGGAATCGACACTGCTGATATCTTATATTGGAAAATGGGATATTGTGCTGTTGGAGAATACAAAGATAGAATTATTATTCCTTCTTTTGACAAAAATGGCGATGTAAATTATTTTATTGCTCGATCTTATGACCGGAATTCCCGCTTAAAATATAAAAATCCCAATGTATCGCGAGACATTGTATTTAATGAATTGTTTGTGGATTTTGATGAAGACGTGGTTTTGGTAGAGGGCGCTTTTGATGCTGTAACAGTGGGACAAAATGCCATTCCGCTGTTAGGGTCAACATTAAATGAAGAGGCTGTCCTTTTTAAGGAGATCTTGGAACACGATTCCAAGGTTTATGTGGCTTTGGATGTTGATGCTGAGAAAAAATCCTTGCGTTTAATACAAAAGTTCTTGCTTTATGGGGTAGAAGTGTGTAAAATAGACACACAGGGCTATGAGGATGTTGGCTCAATGAGCAAGTTTGAGTTCCAACGTAGAAAAAATGCGGCAGAGTTGGTTACAAATGATACAATGGCTCTTTTTTCCGCATTAATGATTTGAGGTTTATATGAAGTTTGCTCACATAGCAGATACGCACATTCGCAATTTAAAATATCATAAAGAATATAGGGCGGTTTTTGAACAGTTATACACCACCCTGCGAGAAGAAAAAGTAGACTGTATTGTTCATTGTGGTGATATTGCACACACAAAAACGCAAATTTCACCCGAATTCGTGCAAATGTGCTCTGATTTTCTTAAAAATTTGGCTGATATTGCTCCAACCTATATTGTTTTGGGCAACCATGATGGAAATTTAAGGAATTCTTATCGTCAAGATGCAATTTCACCCATTACAAGGGCCTTGAATCATCCAAATCTTCATTTATGTAAGAATTCTGGGGAGGTACACATTAATAACGAGTTTTGTTTGAACGTTTTGTCGGTTTTTGATGAAGAAAGCTGGACAAAGCCCTCCGATCCTACTAAAATTAACATTGCGGCCTATCATGGATCCATTTATGAGTGCAAAACGGACATCGGGTGGGTAATGCGCGAGACAGATCATGAAATTAACATTTTTGATGACTTTGATTATGCTTTTTTGGGCGATATTCACAAGCCACAGGTGTTAAATAGCGCAGGAACGGTGGCTTATCCCGGCTCAACCATTCAACAGAACTTTGGAGAAGACGTAGATAAGGGTATTTTACTATGGGATATTGAAGGTAAGGGAAATTTTACTTGTGAGCGGGCTATTTTTCAAAATCCGAAGCCCTTTATAAGTGTCTATCTTACTAAAACGGGCCGCATACCAAATAAATTCACGTGCCCTCCTAATGCACGACTACGATTGATTTCCCAGAGTAACATTCCTCTTGAAAAGCTTCGGAAAGCAGTTGATATTGCAAAAAGTCGATTTAAGCCAGAAAGCGTTACTTTCTTAAACAAGGGAAGTCTCTTGGATTCAAACATTGAAGATAAGGTCGACGCCGCAATTAAGGAAAACCTAAGAGATGAAAAGATTCAGCAGGAGCTAATTAAAGAGTATTTAAAAGACTACAGTCCGGACACTGAAACTCTTCAAGGGGTCTTTGAACTTAATGCTAAGTACAATAGGCTCGTAGAAGCAACAGAGGATCTATCGCGCAATGTGCATTGGAAGGTTAAAAAACTGCAGTGGAACAATCTTTTTAATTATGCGGAGGATAACGCTATTGATTTTGCTAAATTGTCTGGGATTGTTGGAATATTTGGTAAAAATTTCAGTGGCAAGTCAAGCATTATTGATAGTTTACTCTACACAATGTATAATAACACCTCTAAGAACATTAGAAAGACGTTCAATATCATTAATGAGCATAAAGAGTATGGATCTGGTTACTTGGAGATTGAGGCGAATAATAAAACTTACAAGATTACTAGGAGATCGGATAAGTACGTTAAGAAACTTAAAGGCAAAGTTACGGACGAGGCTAAAACAACCTTAGATTTTGAATCGGTGGACCATGTTTCGGGAGAAATCTTAAGTCACAACGCCACTGAGCGCGGAGGGACTGAGAAGAACATTCGCAGCAAGTTCGGCCCCCTTGAAGACTTCTTAATGACCTCAATGTCCTCTCAGGCAGGCGCCTTACAGTTTATTAACGAAGGCTCTACAAGACGTAAGGAAATTTTAGCTAAATTTCTTGATTTAGAGTTTTTTGAAAAGAAATTTAAGATGGCCAAAGAAGACGCCATGGATTTGCGCGGAGCATTGCGCCGGCTGGAAGGAAGAGAGTTCGATGAAGAGATTAAGGAGGCCAAAAATAATATTTTTGTTGCCGAAGCCAACTCTTTGAAGAAAAAGAATGAGTGTACCGACCTTCAAGCCGCCCTTCATGAAATCGAGGCCGCTTTAAAGGACTTTAATGACAAAATTGACGCTGTGCCGGCAGAACCCATAAACATTGAAGATCTAAAGGCAACTTTAAAGGAAACAAGGGGCCAAATCTCCGATTTAAAAAGAAATAGTCGTAATTTGAAGGCCAAGGTGGGGAGAAACAACGCTTTTATTGAAAAGGCCAAGGAATTCTTGCGTGATTTTGATATTGAGGACTTAAAAAGAAAAAAGACCATAGAAGCATCAAAACTTAAGCATTTGGAGGAACTGGCTCAACAAATTTTGGATGAACAAAAGACATTCCAGATTTTTAATAATCAAGTAAAGACTTTGGATGCGATTCCTTGTGGAAAGTCTTATGTTACTAGCTGTCAATTTATTAAAGAGGCATATGGGGCATCTCAAAAGATAGATGTCGTCGAAAAAATGATTGAAGCGCTTCAAAATCAGGAAACCAACATTAAAAATGAAATTAAAGAACTGGACCCTAAAGCAATTGATCGTCATTTGGACAATTATGAGAAGCTGGTTAATAAAAAGGACGCTTCTCAACAAGAACAGACAAGATTGCGGCTGGAAATTGAACGAAATACCAATAAAATACAAACTTCAGAGGTTGCAATAGGCGAATATCGGAAGAAGATTGGCTATTATAACGAAAATAAAGAGGCCATCGAGGATTACAATGGGCTTGTAAGGCAGCGCGACGAAAAACAGAAAGAAGTTCATAGTTTAACTCACTGTTTGGAGTCGTGCAATGCCGAAATACTGGAGTTGGTGGGCCAACAGGGCGCCACCGAACAAAAATTAAAGAACCTGCAAGAACAAAAGCAAGAAAAAGAGGCGCTGAGCATTGAATATTCGGCTTATGACCTTTTTATGCGCTGTATGCACAGTGGAGGGATCTCTTTTGACCTAATCAAGAAGGGCCTTCCTGTCATTAATGAAGAGATCAGCAAGGTTCTGGCCAATGTGGTTGAATTCGAAGTCTTTTTTGAGAACACCGATAACAAACTGGACATTTTAATTAAGCACCCCAAGCATGAATCGCGACCACTGGAGAATGGGTCGGGAGCAGAGAAGACTTTGGCCGCGATAGCCATTCGTATTGCGCTATTAAACGTTTCAAATATGCCCAAAAGCAACATTTTTATTTTGGATGAGCCGGGAACTTCACTGGATGCAGATAACATGGAAGGGTTTGTACGTATCTTGGATTTGATTAAAAGTTATTTCAATATCACCCTACTAATTACTCATGTAGACAGTCTTAAAGATGTGGTTGATATGACAATTGATATTACAAAAGTACCAAACGGGTATGCTTACGTTAATCAGTGAGGGTAAAATGATGGCAAGAATGAAAGCATTTGCAGATAAACATTTAGAAAGATTTATGTCGAGAAAACTGTTGGTGTGGCTTTCCACAACCTCTTTGCTTCTCGCAGAATACGTTAATAGCGAGCAATGGGTTGCAATATCCCTTGCTTACATAGGCTCTCAGGGCTTGGCAGACATTGCCACAGCTTGGAAATCAGGGCAGTTGTTGAAGAAGGGTAAGTAAATGAAAAAAATATTAAATGAGTGGCGAAAGTATTTGGCGGAGGTTGATACTGACGACGATGGTTATGACGATGCAGACGAATTGGCTGCCATCGGCCCGGGCGATCTTGAAGGAGAAGAAAGTAAAGAAATCTCACCGAGATCGAAAGAATGGATTGGTCTTACAATTACAGGCCATTTCAATGATTATGCAGCAAGGATACGATCGTTGAACCCGCAGCGGGATCCCGAAAATCAAAAGAGATTAGCGCCTTTGTTTGCTAAAGATCTACGCGCAGTTGACGACGAGGAGAAGAGAAATCCATTTTATAAAGCGGTATATTTAGATGATATAATCCCAGAAGGAGAACAGGGGCGCGTTGTAGAGCTTCTTAAGAAACTTGCTGATGCCATCGAAGACGATCCGACATTGCTTGATGCTAGAGAGATTGGCAAAAAAGGCGATTGGACCGCTGTTGCAGAAAAGGGAGAAGGTGAATCCACTGGCCAGGTTTCCGTGGAAGAACCAACAGAAGAGGTATAAATGACTTGGTTAGCAGTTAAGGTAAATAAACAATGAAGCTATTAATGGAAAACTGGCGGAAGCACTTGAAAGAAGCACGCGGAACCCCCATCGAGAAGGCACTCGGCCTTAAGCGCCCCCCGGGGCACGACCCCGACCCGGAGAACTGGTGGATACAAAAGCTTTCTGATACATTTATGCATATGCGCGAGACCTATAACGCTATAGCGGGCTGGAGCGGCGATCGGGAGCACATTGAAAAGACCGGTGGTGCTGGGCGAGCGCCAAGTGAAAAACAGAAGCAATTCCTTGAAATATTTAAATTAAATTCAAAGATGTTTATTCATGATATGGAAGAAAATTTAGGTATAACTCCGGGCGATCTCGCAGGCGACGATTCGTTCATTGATGATAAAGAGCTTGAGGGCCCAGAAGAAGAGTATAAATGACTTGGTTAGCAGTCAAAACGTTTTTTAAGAAAGTATATGCAACAGTCATTAAATACTGGCAATACTTCGCTCTCGCTGCTTACACCGTCGCTATGTTCCTTGTATTAAGAAAGGGCAGCAACACCGAAAGTGTTAAGCAGGCATTCAAAATGTCTAAAGAGTCTCACAAAGAAGAGCTTAAGGTGATTAATCTGGCCCATAAAGAAGAGTTGACAAAAAGAGACAAGATCGTTGTGGACTATGCCAAGACTGTCATGAAGCTTGATGACGAATACAAGAAGCAAAACCTTAAACTTCACGAATGGGAAAAGAAAAAAGTTAAAAAAATTGTCAAAGAGACTCATAATGATCCAGAGGGCAGAGCTAAAAAGATCGCTGAAGAATTTGGCTTTGAATTGGTATTAACAGATGGTGAAAAAGATTTGCGCAACGTTGTTGATTTTTAATTTGGCTTGGTTGCCATCAACGTCGCTTGCAGAAACCCCCAAAGTAGCAGAAATAAAACAAGGCCAGAAGGCCCCCTTCAATGGGATCCTTTATAACTACCAAGCAAACGCAGTATTGTTGGCTTCCAAAGAAAAAGGACAATTAGAGTGCACATTGCAGCTTAAAAATAACGTAGCTAAAGAAAAAGCTAGGTGTGATATGCTCACTTCTACTGTCAAGGCTTCGCTGGACGCCACACAAAAGAAATACGACGCTATTTTAAAAATTAAAAATGGCCAAATCGACCATCTTCAAAAAATAACACTTGAGCAGCCCAACGCATACAGCCATTGGTGGTTTGCTGGTGGGTTCTTGGGCGGCGTTGCTTTGTCGATGGGTATTTTTTATGCGGCGGTTCAAACGGCAAAATGAAGGAAAAAGACTGGGATTATATTGCTCGTTTAGAAAAGGCTATAGCTAAAAAATATGGGGATGTGGCAACGCACAATCCAAGTCGCTATTGGGATGAGGACAAAGAAAAAGAATATTTAGAGCAGCTTAAAGAGCAGCGCAAGAAAGAAGACGCCCGCTCTTCTAGGAAAGAGCACAAAGAAGTGGATGGTATTTTAGTTTCCACAAAACTAATTAATAAGAGTGGCTTTGATGTTTGTCCAGTGTGTTCAAAATATGGGCTAAATGTTAAAGATGAAATATGCATGTATAAACACGCTTGTTGTTTTACGTGCTATGTAAAAAACATAGAGGGAAGAGAAAAAAATGGCAACCACATATGAAATCGTTCAAGGAATTCAGCAGGCAGTCGCAAATGCTTATGACGGCGCACCACAAGATGATGAGGAAAAGATTAAGATAGGCCTTAAGAGAGAAGAGGGCAATCCAATCCTTCATTCACGTCAGGGGCAAATGGATGGTTTTGGCGTTAAGATTAGTAAAAATGTTTTGATGGTCACCTATAATACTGAAGTTCTTATTAAAGATATCCATAATATGGGCGGCGTTGAAAAATATCAAGACGAAATGGGCCAAGTGATGGGAAATATTGTTAAGTATTTGAAAAAGGAATATAAAAAGGTCACAGGCTCTTCTCTTAAATTGACGAAAGTGGGAGAAGTCGACACGCTGATTCAGCCACTTTCGAAAATTCGCAATATTGTACAATCATATTGTTACTATCGTATCGTCGGCCTCCCTGCCGAGCAAGAGCCGGGTCAAGTAAGGACCACTCCAGAATATATGAAGAGTCTTTACACGTCTTTAAAAGAAGAAAAAATTAAAAAGGCTTTAAAGTTTAAACCTTTCTGGAGATAAGCTATAATTATTATATGGCCTATCGATTAACCAAACAAGAAATAGTTCAAGAAATTATTAAGTGTGGCAAAAGCCCGGGCTATTTTATCAACACGTTTGCTAAAATTTCCCATCCCTTAAAAGGGCTGATTCCTTTTAAATTATATGACTTTCAAGAAGATACCATAAAAGATTTTAACAATTATCGTTTTAATGTAATATTAAAAGGAAGGCAGCTTGGAATTTCAACTACAATCGCTGCATATACTGCATGGTTAATGTTGTTTCATCGCGATAAGAATATTCTTGTTGTTGCGACTAAACTAGCTACAGCAACAAATTTGGTTAAGAAGGTAAAGCTTATTATAAAGAGCTTGCCATCTTGGCTTTTAATTTCAAAAATAACAATTGATAATAGGGGCTCTTTTGAGCTATCAAACAATTCTCAGATAAAAGCATCATCAACGGCCACCGACGCCGGCCGCTCAGAGGCATTAACTCTTTTGATTGTGGATGAGGCGGCCATTATTGAAGGAATGGACGAACTCTGGGCCGGCCTATATCCAACGCTATCTACTGGCGGCCGCTGTATCGCAGTAAGCACTCCTTATGGTGTTGGTAATTGGTTTCATCGAACTTATACAGAAGCAGAAGAGGAAAAAAATGACTTTAACTCTATGAAGTTGCCATGGAGCGTTCATCCGGAAAGAGACGACGCGTGGTTTAAAAAGGAAACCAGAAACATGTCTTCGCGGGAAATCGCGCAAGAACTTGAATGTAATTTTAACTTTTCAGGTGAAACTTTGCTCCATGGCGATGACCTAGAAAGGCTTCAAAAAGAATGTTGTGAGCCACAATATAAAACGGGCTATGATCGTAATTTTTGGATTTGGAAAAATTATGAGCCGGGAAAAAAATACTTTCTTGTTGCTGATGTTGCTAGAGGCGACGGCAAAGATTTTTCAGCTTTTCATATTTTTGATTCTGAGACAATGGAGCAGGTTGCAGAATATCAAGGAAAGGCAAATATTGATATGTATGCACAAACAATTTATGATGCTAGCAAAGAATATGGATTTTGCTTAACGGTTGTCGAAAACAACTCAATTGGTTTGGCGGCTTTAAATAAGTTGGTAGATATGCAACATCCCAATCTGTTTTATTCAGTGAAATCCACCAATATACACGTTGATCAATTTGAAGCTCAGAATCTTTCTAATTCTATAGCTGGGGTTACTATATCTTCGAGAAATAGGCCTTTAATAATTGCAAAATTAGAAGAATTCATTAGGAATAAACTAATTACAATAAATTCGAAACGACTCGCCAATGAGTTTAAAACCTTTATTTGGAATAACGGCAAAGCCGAAGCCATGAGAAGCTATAATGATGATTTGGTCATGTCGTGTGCAATTGCTTGTTGGGTGAGAGATACAGCTTTGGTGGTTAATCAACGAGAAATGGAATATAGGCGCGCCCTTGTCGACGCAATTTCGACCGATGGAAAGGTTTTTCACACTAAAATACATGGTCAAGAAGGGTATCGCCAAGAAACCGGCTTGCCTGCTGAAAAGAAAAAATATACAGATTTTTCTTGGCTGTTTAAAGGATAATTATGGCTATAAATACAAGAAGAGTAAGGGGTGGTGCACGAAATCCTCGTAATGAAATATCTCCGCTTTTTAAAGCACTTACGAGGCTTTTTTCGGGGCCAATTGTAAATTATAAATCTAAAAGCATTGCACTTGATCGACGCAGGAATTTAGATAAATATTCAAAACGATTTCGATCTTTATCGGGATTAGATTTCAAAAAGTCAAACTATAATCCTTACAATTATATGAACAGCCAAATTATGGTTAATCACAACCGCGGTGAGCGCTATTTAGACTTTGATCAGATGGAGTATACGCCAGAATTGGCCTCCGCAATGGACATTTATGCGGATGAAATGACAACTCATAATTTATTGAATCCTTTACTAGATATCAAATGCCCAAATCAAGAAATTAAGGCAATTTTGGAAGAATTGTTCTTTAATGTTTTGAATTTAAATTCAAATATGTATAGTTGGTGTCGCAATATGTGTAAATATGGTGATTATTTTCTATATTTGGATATTGATGAAAAGCTTGGGATCACTTCTGTTATTGGCTTGCCAACTAGAGAAATTGAAAGATTAGAGGGCGAAGATGATAGCAACCCCAACTATGTTCAATATCAATGGAATTCTGGGGGGATGACTTTTGAAAATTGGCAAATGGCTCATTTTAGAATTCTTGGAAATGATAAATATGCTCCTTATGGCACTTCAGTTTTAGAGCCGGCCCGACGAATTTGGCGCCAACTGACTCTTATGGAAGATGCAATGATGGCTTACAGAATTGTCAGGGCGCCCGAAAGAAGAATTTTTAAAATTGATGTGGGGGGAATTCCACCTGAAGATATTGAGCCTTATATGCAAAAAATCATCACTACCATGAAGCGGCATCAAGTTGTGAACGAGGACAATGGCAGAATTGATCTTCGCTATAATCCAATGAGCGTGGAAGAGGATTATTATTTGCCCGTACGACAGGGATCCATGACTGATATTGTTTCCCTTCCCGGTGGTCAAAATGCAGCCGCAATTGATGATGTCAATTATTTAAGAGATAAGCTTTTTTCAGCTATTAAGATTCCAAAAGCATATCTTTCACAACAAGACTCTGTGCCCGAAGATAAAACAACTTTGGCTCAAAAAGACATTCGTTTTTCTCGCACAGTTCAGCGTCTACAAAGGGCTGTCGTAGCGGAGTTAGAAAAAATTGGAATTATCCACCTTTATACATTGGGATATAGAGGAGATGACATTATTTCGTTTGATTTGCAATTAAATAATCCGTCTAAATTGGCACTTTTACAAGAACTGGAGTTCTTGAAGACAAAGATGGACACAGCAGGCTCAGCACAAGACGTTTATTTCAGTCGTCGGTGGGTTGCAGAAAATATATTTAGTATGCCCCATGAAGAATTTCTACGGTGTCAGCGTGAAAGATTCTTTGATAAGAAGATGGATACTGCCCTTGAGGCGGTTGCTCAAGAGCCGATGTTTGAAGGCCCATCCGGAGCAGAAGCCGGCGCCGAACTTGGTGCTGAACTGGGTGGCGAACTTGGCGCTGAACTTGGTGGCGACCTTGGTGCTGAACTGGGTGGCGAGGCTGCAGCCGAAGCGATACCTGCCGCTGAAGAAGAAACGACACCCTTATTAACAGAGCCCGGTGCAGCAAAAAGAGACGACGGCACGCGCCCTGTTAAAATGACGTTTGATGACGGCAGTGAAATATATGTTGGGAAGGGCAAACAAAAGCGGTATAAGCCCGTCCCATCGTTTAAAGATGGTCGCAAGACTGCCGGGAAAGGCAAGCATTATAAACACCTGTCCGGAAAGTCGCGCCACTTAGATCGCTTGGCAAGAGGTATTGTAGAATCAAAAGAAACTATTTATAGTAACTTAGAATCTCAGTTGACATCATTAACTGAAGAAGGGAATAAGATAGTTGATGAAGCGGAGAAAATAATTGATGAAATTCAGACACAATAAAAAGAGAAATGTTGCGTTTGTTTATGAAGCGCTTATAAGAGAATTAACAGTTGTTTCATTAAATAAAGAAGAAAACAAAAAGAAAAGAATTCAAGAAACAATCAAAAGTCTTTTCTCTAGGGGCACTATTTTAGGAAAAGAATTGAGACTTTATAATACTCTATTGGAAACTCAGGAAGTTGATTATTTAACTGCTGAAAAAATCTTATATGAAGTTCGTAGAGTTTATTCAACTTTTGACCAAAAAGAGCTTTATGATGCTCAAACTGCTGCCATTCATCACGTTAATCATGAGATTACCCCAGAAGTGTTTACTAAATTTGTTCCAAACTATAAGTCTCTAGCCATGATATATAATTTTTTTAAAATGGATGAAACAAACATTAAAGAGCGCGTCTTGATGGAGCGCAAGATTGTTGAAAGCATGGTTGCCAAAAAAGAAAAGGCCAAAGAAACAAAAAGGCCGATAGACAAATTTGTTGTCCGAGCCTTTGCTAAAAAGTTCAACGAAATTTATGGGGGCTTGTTAAAAGAGCAAAGGGCCCTTTTATCTAAGTTTGTTTCATCTTCTTTTGAGGAAGACACTGAATTAAAGGTTTTTATTAATGAAGAGCTAGAAAGAATTCGTGATATTGTTGTCGAGTCTTTTAAGACAAAAGAAATTAAAGAAGACAAGATTATGCTGGAGAACAGCAAGAAGGTTTTGAAAGTGGTTGATTCTTTTAAACAAAGGGGCCCCCTTAATGAAAAGGGTCTTGCTCTGATTTTAAAGATGCAGCAGCTTGTTAAGGAAATAAAAAGTTAATGCCATTAGAAATAGCCATCGGCGTAGAAAGAGAAGAGGGCCCCGCAGGCCCGGGCCTTATAATTGATTTACAGGGCAAGATTGTTAGAATAAAGCTGGATGCTAGAAAATCACTCGATGGAAATATTATGGTTTTCGATCATAAATTTTTTGATATTATTCTTATTCCATTTAAAAATAAAATTTTAACTATTCCAAAGACAAATCAAACTCTTGATGTTTATGAAATGATGGATCATTTTTTTGCATTTCTCTCTCAACGTGGCGCTGTTGTAAATGGTAGTATTCGATCGGGCAACGTATTTGGGTCTTTGGAGTCTTTTTACCCCGTTAATGAAGAAATTGATGTTTTACAAGTTTTATTGCTTTTAATACACACTTATTTACAAGAACACGCGCAAACATTCAACAAACTTTTCAAGTATATGGACGATATTGATGATATGTATGTAGATCCGGATAGAGAAGATTCAACAGAATATGGCGAAGTTCCACAGTCGGCTGAAAAGGGTACCCTTCCATCTCCATATGATAAGCCTTATGGGCTGCTTTATAGAATTTGAGGTAAAATGCAATTATTATTATTTATTCTTGTGTGTTATGGATTCACACAAACTTTAGTTTATGGAACAATATTTCAAAAAATAAGACCTAAACATCATTTTTTTCATTGCCCTATGTGTGTGGGTTTTTGGGCTGGTATATTGGTCTACGGACTTTCTTTTTATACAGAACTATTTACTTTTGAACTCAATTGGGCAACTCCATTTTTATTGGGTTGTTTGAGTTCTGGCACTTCCTATGCGTTGTGTATGCTTATTGGAGATGAAGGAATAAATGTCAAACAAAATTAATGTTTACACCGACAATCACTGGATGCTTAGGCCTCCAACAAATTGTTGTCGTGGAAAGTGACTCGTGCGGATAATGCCCGCTTTAGGAGAGAAAATGAACGTAGTAAAATTGCCAAAACGCAGATTAGAAGAAATTATTTTAGAAGAAATTCAAAAGTTTAAGCTGAATGAGGTCGCTGTCACACCCGAGGCGGAAGCTGCCAATGTAAAGGCCCAAGTTTTCGCGGCACTGCAAGAACTACCAGCTAAAATACAAGAAGTGACGGATCCCATAAAACTTCAGGCGCTTATGGATGCGATTAGCGGTTTAGGGGTGTAATGATGTCAAATAAGCTCATTTTAACTGAATTTTTAGAACTTTCAATGGATCGTGAGCTTCTTACTGAAAAAGAACAAAAGCTGATGGACGAGGGTGACGAGGTTTATTTGGCCGGCGTCATGCAAAGGGCAGATTCGTTAAATGGCAATGGAAGAGTTTATTCGCGAGATATTTTAGAAAGAGAAGTTGAAAATTATCAAAAAATTGTTAGAGAAGGTCGAGCAGTTGGTGAATTAGATCACCCTGAAAGTTCAGTTGTTGAGCTAAAGAACGTTTCACACTTGGTTACTCAAATCGCCATGCAAGGCGACAGTGTTGTTGGAAAAGTGCGCATTTTAGAAACGGGCCCGGGCAAGACAGTTAAAGAATTGCTTCGCGGCGGCGTTAAATTGGGCATTTCATCTCGTGGTCTTGGCTCAACTCGCGAAGAGAACGGCAAAACATATGTAGAGGATGATTTTCAATTAATTTGTTTTGATTTGGTTTCAGAACCCTCAACAACCGGGGCTTATATGCTTCGTGAAGGAAAAGAAAACTCCGTGTTTACAAAAGCAGATCGGATTAATAGGGTACTTAATAGTATTCTAAAGGAAGAAAAAAAGTGAAAGAGCAAAAATTAAAAAAAATGCTCAAGCCATTAATTAAAGAATGCATCAAAGAAATTATCTTTGAAGACGGCGTTCTTTCTACAATTATTTCAGAATCAATTAGGGGGGCTTCTGGAAAAGTCGCCCCACAACCAATTGTTGAGCAGAAAAAGAGCCCAAAGAGAAAGCCTCCAAACAAACAAATTGAAGATAAAAAGAAACAATTGCTGGGCGCTATCGGATCAGGTGCTTATGGGGGAATTGATCTTTTTGAGGGAACAAGCGCTTTTACTGAGACTGAGGCCAATGGATCACCACAAGGTGGCTCAATGGCAGACGTGGATCCAAATGATTCTGGTGTTGATATTGCTAATATTCCCGGCATGGGTAATTGGAGCAAATTAATTTGAGGTTAAAATGGCAAGACCAATAAATGTAGAAGTAAAAAATTATAATAATTTACCACTTGAGGTGCTTATTAGAAAATTTAATAAAAAGGTGAAGAAGGAGCGCATTTTAGAAACATATCGTGAAAACATGTATTATGAAAAGCCCTCAGTTAAAAGAAGAAGAGAAAAAATTAGAAGAAAGAAACTAATTAAGAAGTTACAACAAGAAAAGAGATCGAGGTAAAAAATGGGAATTGAAAATACAAGTTATGCAGATGGCAGATTCCAAGTCTATACACCGGGCCTAGGGTCGGTAGGGCAATATCAATCAAGCGCTATTCCATGGGCTAGTTCGTCAATTACTGTGCCGGCCTTGGGAAATGCACCAGATGAATATGACTTTTACAATATAACTAAATTTGTAACTGTTACAAACACAAATATCGGCGCCAATTCGGCTTTAAGGCTTGGGTTTAGCTCTATTGGAGTTAGTGGCACTGTTGCAGCCGCCCAAAATTACGTTGTCTTAGATAATGGCGAGTCTTATACGGGAGAATGGCGCGTTGGCTCTGTGTTTTTATTGGCCGACACAGCAGCACAGACTTCAGCCTCTGTTGTTGCTGGCTTAACTGGCATTCCTGTTGAGTCTGTCGGCGGCTGGACAAATTGGTCCGGTAATACGGGTATAGGTTAATGCAGCGAAGTGGTTTCGGCGGCAGACATGGTACCAAATCAGCTAGATCCGCTGGCAAAATCCGCCCTGCAGACAAAAGCAGCAATTTTTTAAATTTAGTTAGATCGATAGCAGGCGACGATCTTCTCTTCTGTGTTGATGCGCTTTCTATTAATGATATCGCATCTGGCTCCGCAGTAACAACTTGGGGCGATGCTTGGGGTGTCTGGGCTACAAACTTTGAGGAAGCCGAAGTCGACGATGCGCCCAAGCTTGGTGTTTATAACGGCAAAAGAGTAACCGCGTGGGTCGGCGAGCAATTCATGCGTGGCGCCGCGGCCGAAGCACAATTAAACGGCATAAAAGATTTAAGCATTGTTTTCTTTTCAAAACATAATACCGACGCGTGGGGCAATATTTTAGAGCTTTCTCCAACTTATAACTCAAACGCCGGCACTTTTGTAATGGGAGACGATCCTTCGAACGCAAATTATCAAAGCTACTACGCTCTAGGGAATTCCCCTTATAATGTTTCAGCAACGAAACCCGCGTATATGGATTGCAGCCAGCCCTACGCCGGCGGCGCGGTGTTTAATGCCAACGGCGTCGGCGTCGGAGTAGATAATGGATCCAAAACCTACATCGACGGCGCCCATGTTCCGGCCGCTGACTTGTATTCGACAACGGCCCTTAATATCACCGACGCGTTTAATCAGACTAAAAAGCTTCATTTGGGATCAAGAGGCAATTCAAGCCTTTTCTGGAACGGAAGTATAGGCTGCGCCATTGCAATTATGAGGGGATTAACTGACGGTGAAATGAGCAGATTACAAATGGCAGTGTTAGATCGATGGAACGTAAACGGCAGCGTGGCTATTTTATAGGAAACAAAAAATGAGTACCCAACCCCAGTCTGTAACTTATTATGTACAAACGGTCGCAACCTCGACGACCACGGGAATAGAAGTTTACAAAAGCGGCACTAAATATATCGCCCACGTTGATTGGGGGCATACAAATCCTTCAAGTGCCATAATAAAAAAGCAAACCATGTGGCCAAAAGAAACAGTAGATGTGTGGCTAATAGAGAATGGCTATACAATTCCGAACAACCCTCCGACTCCATAGGTCATTTTAAAATTTTGATTACTAATTATTAAGAGTAAAAGTATGGGAGCCACCACATGTCATCAATGTTAGAGCAGGCTATAATAGACGCCAAGTCGTTAAAAGACGCAGCAGTTCGCAATGCAGAGCATCTTATTATTGAAAAATATTCAGGTGAAATTAAAAACCAAATGGAAAAATTGCTGGAGCAAGAAGATATTGCTGGTTTGGGTGCCGATCTTGGAGCAGGCGGTGGTATGGATTTAGGCGCCGACGAAGCCGCCACAGCCACCGGCCCCGCACCAACGCCTGTTGATTTCGCTGCAACCGGCGAAGATAAAGATCATTTGCCAAGCAAGGTTGAATATGCGGCTTTAGATGGTGCGACCATTGGATATACAGAATACCCACAAGAGGGCGAATTAATTACTATTAATTTAGATGCCCTAAATGATTATGAAATGGATCCAGATCGTGGCCCAACAGCGCGCAACCTTGCCGAGTCTCTGGAAATAGAAGAGGATTTGTTGGAAGAGTTGCTTGGCGAAGAGCTTCTTGATTTGGATGATAACATGCTGGCCGAAGCCGCCATTGACGAAGACAAGCTGGTGGGACTTAGCTCTGCTACTGGGAAAGACGAAGACGACGATGAAGAAGACGACGACGAAGACGACGATGAAGAAGACGACGACGATGATGACGAAGAAGAAGTTGAAGAAGATGATAAGTATGTAGAAGAAGGCATTAAGGTAGATTACAAATATGCCAAAGAAACAAATGACTCTTTCGGCACCTCTGATGAGCAAAGTAGCATAAATTTGTTGCTAGCCCAGATGGTTGAAGAAGCCGAAGATCTTGAAAAAAAGAACGAATCATTAGTAAAGAAAAACAATTTACTAATTCAAAAGAATAAATCATTAAATGTAGCTCTCAAAGAGAGTAAGAAAACATTTAATGATTTTAAAAAGCAATATAACACATTAATTGAGGGCTTTAATGGACTCAAAGAGAAATTTGAAGAGTCTCAATTAATGAACGTTAAGATGCTCTACACAAATAAGGTTTTGTCTGACCGATCTCTTAATAGACGACAGAAAGATAGAATTGTCGAAAGTCTAGAAAAAACTGAAAGTGTGGAACAAGCGAAGATCGTGTATGACACGTTAAAAAACACAGTGCAGGTAACTCGTTCAAGAGGTCCGGAATCGCTGGGTGAGGCAGTTTCACGACGTTCTTCACAATTGTTAGTTCGTAATCCAAAAGCTAAAGAACCTGAAAAGGATCCTTTTGCTGCGCGAATGAAACGATTGGCAGGAATTGACATTATTAACTAAAAGGAGGAAAAAAAATGTCTACAATAGTTGAAAGTTTAACAAAAAATATTGTCAGTCGCGACCTCCAGAAGGAAGGTGCTGCCCTACTGAATAAGTGGGAAAAGACCGGCCTCTTGGAAGGACTTGACAATGAGCGCACTCGACAGAGTATGGCGCGGTTGCTTGAGAATCAAGCAAAAGAGCTTCTTCGTGAAGCAAGCACGATGAGTGCTGGTGATGTTGAGGGCTTCGCAGCCGTCGCGTTTCCGATCGTCCGTCGTGTATTCGGTGGCTTAATTGCCAACGAATTGGTTTCAGTCCAGCCGATGAGTTTGCCCTCGGGCCTCATCTTCTTCTTGGACTTTACGTTTGCTAACACTCGCGAGTACGCCGGCGCAACGGCCGGCCAATCAATTTATGGTGGCGCCGTTCGTGGTGCTGATATTACTGGTGGTGTTAACCTTGGTGGCGCCAATGCTGAAACTAGTTTTTACAGCTTGAATAACGCCTATTCTTCGCCTTCTGGTACGAATGTCGCGAAGATCGAGTTGCAACCTCACGTTTCCTACGATGGTGTGCTCGCTGCACAAGCAGCAGGCATAGGTGGTGGCGCTGGCGTGCTGGGTAACGCAATTACTGATGAGCCTTCGTTGCGCATTCTGAGTTGGGATCCGGATGTGACGAATGATGGTACCAATTACTATGTTGCCGCTAGCGGCACATTGACTGATTTCACTAATTCTAGTGTTAATGATCTTATTGCTATGGACGTTTCGGAGATTAGTGGAGCCGGCACCAGCGGTGCGCAGACCGTATCAACCGTTCGTCGCTTAACCAAGCTCGATCCGGCTGATAGGAGTAAGGTTATCTTTGTTCTTTACAGTTCTACCCAGTCTATCATTACCAATTTCGGTACTGATGCGGCGAACGACTATTCATCTCGCGCTATCACAACGCGAGGTATCACGAATTCGGGGTGTTCATGGTCACGCGCAGATCTTGCAAATGCAAATACAACTTCGATCGGTGCTCTCGACTTGGATCTCTGGGACGAAGGCGCCGGCGACGGCGTGGGGTCATCGACCCACACTGGTCTGGCTGGCCAGAACTTCGTCATCCCCGAGATCGACATTCAGGTTGACTCGATCAGCGTTACGGCAGAGACCAAGAAGCTCAAGGCGAAGTGGTCGCCAGAGCTTGCTCAGGATTTGAATGCTTATCACAATCTCGACGCCGAAGTCGAGCTTACGAGCATTTTGTCTGAGCAGATTGCGCTTGAGATTGATCAGGAGATTCTTGAGGATCTTCTCAAGGGTGCCACCGGCGCCCGTCTTTATTGGTCACGCCGACCCGGTAAGTTTGTGAATCGCGAAACTGGTGTCAACTTGGCATCGGCTACAGCGCCACCGGACTTCACCGGTACGGTTAGTGAGTGGTATGAGACTCTTGCTGAAACCATCAATGATGTGTCGGCTCGTATTCATCGTAAGACGCTTCGTGGCGGCGCGAACTTTGTTGTTTGCTCGCCAGAAGTTGCCAATTTGCTTGAGTTCACCTCTGGCTTCCGTGCAACGATTAGCGCTGATGAGCTTAAGGGCAATAGTGTTGGTGCGGCTAAGGTTGGCTCTATGAGTAAGAAGTTCGACGTTTACGTTGATCCTTACTTCCCGCGTTCTGTGGTCTTGGTTGGCCGCAGAGGCAATAGCTTCCTTGAAAGCGGCTTCGTATACGCTCCATACGTGCCACTGCAGGTTACGCCAACTATCTTTGGTGTGGAAGACTTCGTGCCCCGCAAGGGCGTGTTGACTCGCTACGCCAAGAAGATGGTTCGTCCTGATATGTACGGCGTTGTTGTTGTTGAGAACATGACTGGTTAATCTGGTTGTTTTTACAATAACATAGCGTAAAAATTGGAACCCCCGGTCTTAGGGCCGGGGGTTCTTCTTTATACAAACTATTTAATAGTGAGGAGTTATTTATTAAATGGCAAAACCAACCTTAACACCAGCCAGTTCTACTTCTACTGTTATTTTAGCAAGTGGGTCAACACCACTCGCAGCTTACACGGGAAGCTATCCTTTCGGAATATATAAATCGGGCGGCTCATTAGACTCTGTTTATTTTGCGTCTGGAGCCTCTGATCAGGTTGCTTTTACATATCGCAAATTGGGTGGAGACGTTCTTGATATTGAATTAACCAAGGAAAACGTTTTTGCTGCTTATGAAGAGTCTGTATTAGAATATTCTTATATTATAAATTTACACCAAGCAAAAAATGCGCTGCCAAATCTTTTAGGAAGCGCAACAGCTAGTTTTGACCACAATGGCAATCCAGTTGCAGGAGATGCTTCTGGCAGTAATGCCGAAATTAAATTTCCAAAATTTAGAATGGAATATCCAACAAGGATTGCTAGAGGGATTTCCACCTACGCCGGCCTAAATGGGGATGTTAGATTTTATTCTTCTTCGATTACAATAACTGATGAAGTCTCGGATTATGATTTACAATATTGGGCGTCTTCTAGTCATGGATCAGTCGTGGGCCCTGCAGGCAATCAAAAAAGAATTATTGTTGATCAGGTATGGTATAAGTCGCCATTTACTATGTGGCGCTTTTATGCCTATTATGGGGCTCTTAATGTTATTGGTAATTTAAGTACTTACGGACAATATTCGGATGATTCAACTTTTGAAGTTGTCCCATCTTGGCAAAACAAATTACAAGCTATGGCCTATGAAGATTCGATTTATACAAGAGTGAGTCACTATTCCTATGAAATTATTGATAATTACTTACGCTTATTTCCACAACCACAGGCCGGCGGCTATCCAGATAGAATTTGGTTTCGTTGGTACGTTGAACTGGGCGCCCTAAATGAAGATACTAGTAGAAAAGAGGGCCTCACCGGCATAAACAACATGAACACGTTGCCATTTAATAACATTGCTTATACCAATATTAATAGCATAGGCAAGCAGTGGATTAGAAGGTATGCTTTAGCAGTTACAAAAGAAATGTTGGGCCAAATACGTGGTAAATTCGGCGGCTCCGTGCCAATCCCCGGAGATACGGTAACCTTAAACGCAAGTGATCTATTGGGCCAAGCAGAAAAAGAAAAAGGCGATTTAAAAGAAGAGCTTAATAAGATTTTAGAAGAACTAACATACGCTAAAATGTCAGAAACTAATCTGGCAATGGCAAAGAATACAAATGAGACTTTTGCTAATATTCCAATGGTTATTTTTCAGGGGTGATAAATGGCAACTAAATCACGAAAGGACGAATGGACTCAGCCTGCTGCTCCACCGGGGCCTTTGTTTTTTAATAAAAAAGAAAGAAATTTTGTTAAACAAGTTACAGACGAAGTTACTGAGCGTGTTGTTGCACAGCCAATTTTATATTATCCTATAAGCATAGAACATTCAAATTACCATCCAGTTTATGGAGAGGCAATAAAGAAGACGTTTTTACCCCCTGTGAGGATTTATGCTTTAGTAGAGTTTGGCGGCTATGAAACGGAAACATTAGAGTTCGGCGTGGATAAAAAAGCCACATTAATAGTTCATTTTAGTAAAAGGCGCTTAACTGAAGATCAAGATTTATATGTTAGAGAAGGCGATTTTGTTCTTTATGGTAAGATATTTTACGAAATTACTAAATTAAACGAGCCAAAACAATTATTTGGTCAAATAGATTACAGATATGAGATTGTGGCGAATTGTGTGAGATCTAGAAAGGGCAAGTTTGATGCAAGATAAATCAACACCAGATAAAGTAATGTCCCCATCTTCTTTAGAGACGATTGATTCTGCGCTTTACAATTGGTTAAATGATACTTTAAATCTTTATACTGATTCCAACGAAGGAATGAGAAAAGTTCCAGTTATTTGGATTAGCGCGGAAAGGGCTTTTCAAGTTAAAAATAATAAAGAATTAAGAGAACTTGACTCACAATCTATTATTTATCCGGCTATGATAGTTGAGAGAACCAGCATATCTAAAACAAGTGTTGATGAGCGCGCCATTCCCGGTAATATATTTCCAATAAGGATGTTTGAGGGGGATGTGAAAGCCGGCGCCTATCCTATTTCAAGAAAGATTGTAAAAGATAAATCAAGAAATTTTAAAAATGCTGAATCAAAGAGGCTGTTCAATCAAAATAATTTTAAATATCCAGAAGGAGTAGATGGCGTTGGACCGGTTTACGAGACTCTTTATATTCCTTATCCTGTGTTTTTAGATGTCAATTATTCGATCAAAGCAAGAACCAACTATCTACAACAATTAAATCAAATTTTGCAGCCTTTTCAAACTTATACTGGCGGCATTAATCAATTTTTGGTTAATCATGAAAAGCATGTTTACGAGGCCTTTATTGAGTCTGATTATTCGGTTGGTAGTAATTCTACTGCTTTGGGCGAAGAGGAAAAGAGGTTTGATTCAGAAATTAAAGTTAAGGTGTTGGGCTACGTAACTTCAAATAGTGTTAATCAAGATACCCCAGTTGTGGTAAAACGAGAAGGCCCAGTTCTTATTCGCTTTACTCGCGAAAGAGTAGTGACGGGCGATATTAACGAAACAATTAAAAACGGTTTTTATAGAGAGTAAGCATTTTGCTTTTTCGAAAACTATTTACCTTAGAAACAATATTGAGTCTAAAGGAGAATCACAAGCATGGCAGTTTCAGCTAAGAATTTTAAGTTTGTCTCACCGCAAATCCACATTGAAGAGATAGACAAGTCTCAAATCCCTGCAGCGATTCCTGCTGTGGGTCCAGTTATTATAGGCCGAGCGGCAAGAGGCCCTGCATTTACACCAGTAAGAGTTGAGAGCTTTTCAGAGTTCGTTCAAACGTTTGGTAATCCGGTTCCCGGTGGGGCTGGCGGTGATGTGTGGAGAGAAGGAAATCGGACTTCTCCTATGTATGGAACTTATGGAATGCAGTCGTGGTTAAAGAATGGCGAAACTGCCACTTATATTCGACTTTTGGGCGTTGAATCAGTAAACAAAACGAGTACCGGCGATGCCGGCTGGAAAGTTGGCGATGCTTATGATGGCACTGCTGTTGGTGGCGCTTATGCATTGATTGTTGCCCCTTCTGGCAGCGGCACCCACGCGCAGGCCATAATTACGTTCACCGGTGGCGCGATCCCTTACGGCACCCTCTTCACAATAACTGATGGCCAAGGCCGATCGGTAGCGTATACAGCCCGGGCAACCGAGGATTTGACAGCAACCCCACCCGAATTCACTGGCGATGGGGGGTCGTATACGGTTACGGAAATGGCCGACTCACTCAGAGATTGCATATTGTCCGCAAATGGCCATGGTTATGATTCATCCACTGGGCGCCTTGCGTCGATTACTGTCCCGACCGCGGCGGCCGCCGGCGCGATTACGGTGACTCAGGTAACGCGAGGCATCGCTGGAAATACGGCCGCCGCCGCATCGGGCAACTTGAGCGTCACCGGCGTTAGCCCCACCACAGCCGATACGTTTACGGGGGGTGCCGACACCGGCACAAGTAACGCTACGGGCTCTGTTGCGGCTATTTGGTATTTAGAGGCCGGGAATTTAGATCTTGTTGGCAATGATTTAGAAAGTGGTACCAGCGTTGCAAAAACCAGCACTCTCATCGGCGGCGCCGCAGGTTCAGCCGCGAGCGCACCGGAGTTCACAGTTAGATTTAGTGGAACCAGCTTGCCCAGTGCAGACTTTACATTTAGTTTTAATAAGGGCAAGGCCAATTACATTCGCAAGGTTTTTAATACAGATCCCACGTTGCTAGGCCGTTTAAGTGACAAGGGCGAGGTTAAGTATTTCTTGGGTGAAACGTATGAAAATACCTTTTTAGATCAGCTAGGTAGCGGGTCTTCGACATATACTGGCGGTGATTTTGCCGGCGCCATTGTTGGTTTAGCTAGCGGTAGCACCATCTACCAAAACAACTTCTTGGGACAGGGCGCTTTAGAAAGTAGCACTTATGCTAAATCTGGTTGGTTCTTAAGCCAAGACATGTCAAGCGACACTAGCACTTTTACCACTGTTACGGCAGCGATCACCGCCGACCGCATTAAAAAGCTTTTCCGCTTTGTTGGTCTTGATGCTGGTGAGTGGACGCAAAACAATCTTAAGATATCCTTAACAAACATTCGTCCTTCGATAAATGAAAATGTATATGCTTATGGCTCATTTACAGTTTTAGTTCGACAGCTGCGTGACGATGACACCGCTCCTAGAATTGTAGAGCGTTTTGAAGGATGTAATTTAGATCCAAATTCAGACAACTACTTGTTACGCAAGGTTGGTACTAAATATGTTGCATATGATGAGAACGCCGGCCGCGTTTATGAGGTTGGCGAATTTGATAATCGTTCTAAGTATATTCGCGTCGAAATCAGTTCTGAGTTCGTTAATGGGTTTGACTCATCGTACATTCCTTATGGCGTCACCGGCCCAACAAAGTGGGTTGATGTTGTTTATGCTGCCGGGCAGCCAAGTAGTGGCAATCCTTATATTTTAGCTGGTTCGAGCTTAATTAGTGCCGACGTTGGTGCTGCCAATGTGTTAAGCGGCTCAAACATATATGATACTTTAAGATTCAACTTCCCCGCAGTTCCAACGCGTACAACTACAAGCACGCTTGATACTAGAAAGCAGGCTTATTGGGGTGCTCAAACTACTGCTGATGGAACGGACAACTTTAAGGAAGATGTTCGTGATTTGGTGAGAATTAAACCGGCCAACACGAGCAATCAATATACTGCTGATGGCAACGTACTTAAATATCAGTATGCGATTTCGCTTGACAACGTTGCAATTAATGGTGCAAGCGCCCTTGATAGTCCAACTACTCTTGCGCAGTCTGCAAGTGTGCTCGTATACGACACCAGTTCGCGCTCGGGCGGCTATTCATTAAGCACAACTGCCTCCGTACCAAGTAATGTAAACGGTGGCACCGCCGATGGCTACAAGACCCTCTTAAACATGGGTTGCGGCAACTTAACTACGCTTTTCTTTGGAGGAACTGATGGTTGGGACATTACGACATCAGATCCACTGGCTGCTCATACACTTGACGGAGATTCGCTCACTAAAGAAAATAGTTATGAATACATGACTTACCGGAGAGCTTTGGATATTGCCAAGGAACCGGAAATTATAGCTTATAATTTGATTAGTGCTCCGGGCCTTGTTAATCAAAGTTTGACAAATACCATGATTAATAACACTTCCGAGCGCGCCGACGCAATGGCAGTTATTGACATTCCAGAAAGCTATGATGTGCCGGCTGATTACCTTTATGATTCAGGTTACACTGAGGGTGATTATGGTAACGTTCTTACCGCTGTTACGACGATGAAATCACGGGCGTACAATAGTAGCTATGGTGCTACTTATTATCCTTGGGTAAAGGTCAGAGATGCAGTTAATAGTACTGATCTGTGGGTACCCCCCTCTGTCGCCGGTCTGGGCGCCATGGCCTACACAGACCGTGTTCAGGCCCCATGGTTTGCTCCTGCTGGGTTCAACAGAGGCGGCTTGTCTAGCGGTGTTGCTGGGTTACCAGTTGTCGCTGCAGCCTTGAAGCTCTTTAAGGATGATCGCGATGATCTTTATGAGGTTAATATTAACCCAATCGCGAGTTTCCCGAATGAGGGTATTGTAATGTTTGGGCAAAAAACTTTACAGGTCCAAAGAAGCGCACTTGACAGAATTAACGTTCGTCGTTTGTTGATTTATCTTAAAAGAGGAATTTCACGAATTGCTTCACAGGTTTTATTTGAGCCAAATGTTCCGAATACTTGGGACAAGTTCAAGTCTCAGGCTATTCCGTTTTTAGATAATGTCAAAAGCCGTTTTGGCTTGACAGACTATAAATTGGTGCTTGATGAGTCGACCACGACTCCTGATTTAATCGATCAAAATATCATGTATGCGAAATTGTTCCTGAAGCCCGCAAGAGCTATTGAGTTTATTGCACTCGATTTTATCATTACGAATACGGGGGCATCTTTTGATGACTAATTTATACAATAGACTAATTAAAGTAGGAGAAAAATAATGGGACAACCAATTTGGGAAGCGGTTACCGAGCCTAAAAGAAAATTTAAATTTGTGTTGAATCTTGGCGGCGTTCCAGCTTATACCGTTAAAACAACAGATCGGCCCACAATTACAGTTGGTGAAGCAAAGCACGAGTTTATGGTTCATGACTTCTTCTTTCCGGGCCGTGTTACTTGGAATGAAATTAGTGTTACTTTAATTGATCCAATTGATGAAAACACTTCTAAAAAGTTGCTTGATTTTATTAAAAAGGGCGGCTACGTTATGCCTAACGATTTTAGCGAAAATGTTGGCAATCCTAATTATCTGCGCAAAACACTTACTAAATTTGCCTTTCAGGAGGCACTCGGCGGCGATGTTACAATTGACACTTTAAATTCAAAGGGTGAGGTTATTGAAAATTGGGCTTTGAAAAATTCATGGATTAAAAGCGTGAATTACAATGCTATGGGTTATGCCGAAGAGGGACTTGTTGAACTTACTGTTGGCCTTCGTTACGACTGGGCAGTTCTTACTCCTTGAAAGCTTCGTTTTTAAGCAACTCTTAATATATACATTTTAAAATTTTTTAAAATTACTCTATTTATAGTATGACTGATATTATAACTGGAGCCCAAGAGCACGTTGGGTCTAAGCAAACATTCACTAGTCGTGGCCTCGGAAATGTAGCAAAATATAGTCTTTTTAGCGGCCAAGTTGAATTGCAGCCGAGCGCAATTCAAACAAACGCCCAACAAAAACATCGCTTTTATTTGTTTGTTGACGGAATTCCATCAGCTTACATTGTAAATGTTGATCGACCGAGCTATTCTGTACAAACAGAGGAACACCTTCTTTTAGATTACCCTCTTCATTTTCCAGTTCGCGTTAAGTGGGATCCCATTTCTTTTTCTATAAGAGAGATTTTTTCAAGTCGAGGATCTGGAGATCTTTTTAGCCCGGGCTTTTTTAGTATGGAGTCTCTGCAGCAAACACCTATTGGTTCTGTAGCTAGCAATATGATGGCAAAATTATTAGGGCACAGCTATGTTCCTCCCAATAGGATCCCCGCCGCCGGGTCTTCGACTACGGCAACAGTTTTATCGGCCATAACGCGCCCCATGGATACTGCCCGGGATGCAATATATGGCAATAAAAACCTCAGTAAAGAAAATCTCACAAAATCTTTGGGAGAAATAAAAATAGTTTCTTTAAATGGGGCAGGAGATGTTTATGAGTCTTGGACCATTCACAATGGAATGATAACGAATCTTAAATTCAGTCAGTTGGGTTACGGTGGAGAAGACTTAACAGAAATTTCAGTTACGGTAAACTATGACTGGGCCACTTATCGTTTTGGTGGCACTTAGGAGCAATTATGACAAGTAGAAATGAAGCAAGGACGCAGGTTGATCCTGCGTTGCTTGAGCAGTTTATGAAGCAGCAAGAGGCAAAGTTTGTAGCACCAACACAAACTCAGGCGCCGCCACCAACAAGAAGTGCGGCCGTTTATTCGGTTCCAACAGACTTTGTGGAACTTCCGTCCAGAGGAAAATATTATTTAGAAGGGCACCCATGGCATAAAAAGGAAAAGGTGGAGATTAAATATATGACCACTAAAGAGGAGGACATTATAACATCGCCCGCCTATGCTAGAGAGGGAAAAACTTTTGATAAATTATTAGAGAGCGTTATTGTTGATAGGGTTAATGTTGGAAGTCTATTAACGGGAGATAGAAATGCTATATTAATTAATACTCGCAAAAACGCTTATGGTCCCCACTATGAGTTTTATGGTTTTTGTGAAAAATGTTATGAAACAAAGGAATTAACTATAGATTTAAACTCCGCTAGTATTAAAGAGTTCGACAATTTGTCATGTGAAAAAAATTCTGATGGGACATTTACAGTTCAACTTCCACAATCAAAAGAGGCCGTGCAGTTTAGATTATTTTGTGGTGAGGATGATGCAGTTTTACAAAAGCAGGAGGCCGCCAGAGAAAAGCACAATTTGCCGTATGAAAAAATTGTTTTAATTCATCGTCAAGTGATAGTTAGTGTTAGTGGAAATAGCGATCCCGCCTGTATTAATCAGTTTGCCCAAAATATGCTAATTAGAGATTCTAAATTTTTGCAAAAAGCTTATATTGAAACAAAGCCAGATGTTTCTTTAAGGTATGATTTTATTTGCGAAACCTGCGACCATCAGAATCAAGGAGATGTGCCCTTTGGGGCAAACTTTTTTTGGCCTAACGAGTGATTATATAAACTCTGTTTATGAACAAATCTTTTTAATGCTTATGTATGGTAAGTTTGCCTTTTTTGAATTATATTCTTTTCCTATTGCGTTACGAAATTGGTTTTTTAAAAGAATAAACCAACATTTTGAACAAATTAGTAAACAGTAATAAAAAGCAACAAGCTATCTAATTAGATAGAGGGGTAAATTCAACATGGCCGTTGATCATGATAAAGTTGGTAAAGCCGTCGCGCTCGGCAAAGTAAAAAAAGTTAAGGAGTTATGTAAAGGCGCCGTAGGTGAAGATAAAGGCCCATGTAAAAGTGCCATAAAAAGCGCTGGGATCATCGCCGGCTCAAAAAAGAAATCAGCCTTTGACACGGGGCCAGCAGCAGCGCTTGGATCCAAAGGCGCCCTTGGTAAGTCGCTGACAACTTTAAAAAACCAGTACTTTGAATTATCTGGCGCCAACGATAAAATGACAGAGGGCGCCCAACAACTCGCCGCACATTCTCTGAAAACTGCTATCGCGCTCGGCAAGGAAGGGGACGCCCAGAAACGCGCCACCATCGCCGCCACCGCTGCCACGCAGGCGATGAGTATATTTTTAAAAATGTCAAAGGGCGCCCTTGATGCTATTGAGAAATATAGAATTGGACTGGCCCGGGCCGGCGAAAAGGATGGCCCAAAGTTTCTTGCAAGTATAGCTAAACAAAACACTGAGCTTGCCAGTTATGGTGTAAGATTAAAAGTCCTACACAAAGCACAAGTTGAGTTTCGAAATAATTTGGTTATGATGACCAAAGACGCGTTTGATGGAGGCAAAGAATTAAGAAAGATGGCGGCTATTAATGAAAGGTTTGGAATTAGCATTGAAGCAAGCACTCAAATGATGAATAAGCTCAATCTTGGTTTCAACGCCACTACCAAACAAACAACAAAAATGTCTAATCAGCTTTTGAAGTTTGCTAAAGATACCGGGCAGCCCTTTCAGAAAGTGTGGGGAGATTTCAATAAAGGCATAGAAAAATTCATGTACAACATGGACCCAGACAAGGCTTTAAAGAAATTTACTGTTTTTCAGAGATTGGCTCGCGAAATGGGTAGCGACGTTGGGGCATTAGTTGATGTGGTGGATAAGTTTGACGATCTTGAGACCGGTATGGAATTTGGTGGTGAGTTAAATATGCTTTTGTCATCTTTGGGCGGCTCTTTTGACTCTGTTCAGGCCACTTTGATGAGCCAGCCAGACAGAATGAAGTATATTGCTGATCAGATTAAACAGGTTGGCGGCAAAATTGAAGGAATGACAGAACTGGGCCAACGAGCGACTATAAAACAATTATCAAAGACTTTGGGCATGGACGTTGCTGCTGTTAAGGCCATGTTACAAAAAGATATTGGTGCTGATGCGTCTAAATATATGCAAAATGCAGAAAATGTTCAAGAAATGGGGGTTAAAGAACAGAAGAGTTTAGCACAAGAACAAACAAGCAGAGCGGAGAGGATTGAACAACGAAATGATTTGTTGGTCAACAATATGACAATTAAGCTAGAGGGAATTATGCAATTACAGTCTCGATTGCAAACAAGGGTATATAAAGAACAAATTCCTCGTCTGATTGATAAATTCTATAAACACCAAGTTGGCGGCGCGGGCGGCCCATCTGTGAAATCAAAGATGGGAGAGTGGGAAGGTTTATTAACCAAATTGAACGCAAAGTCCAAAATAGATTTGGCAGATTTTAAAAGAGCCACACATCCTGCGACTCTCGCCATTGAAGGTGTCAGTGAAGCCACAACTAAGGCCAAAACCGCCACGGAGGCCAACACCAAGGCCGTAGAAGCCCAGACCGTCGCCAACGCGAAGCCGCTAAATGTACATGTTGTCGTCGCACCGGGCAAAAAGGCGACTGTTCAGCAAAGTCTTACTGAGGGCGCCCAACAAGCCCAAGAGACATGGGGTTAAAGAGGAATATTAAATGCCACAAAATCCACTTAAAACAATTTTAGAATCAGACGAAAAACTTAAATTTTCATCTCCAGAAGAACGAGATGTTCGTTTAAAATATCCTTTTTCTAATATTTTTATAACATTTCCCACAACGGAAGATGAGGGTGTTAGTTTTCCGGCTTATATAAAAAGCTTACAAGACACTTTCAACCCTTCTTTTCAGAGCGTTGCAGTATATGGGCGCATGGATGACATTCCAGTTTACCAAGGAACAAAAAGACAAATAAGCTTAACTATTGGAATGCCATCGTTTAATCTAGATGATGCTAAAGTAAACTTAAAAAATATAAATACTATAGTTCGTAATCTTTATCCATCTTATACAAGTGTGGGGTCTCGTGAAACACAGGTTGTTAATTCCCCTCCTTTAATGCGTATTAAGTTTGCTAATTTGATTTATAATCCATTTCTGCCCGGAACCGGCCTTTTGGGCTATGTGAATGGTGCTGTTCAAATAAATCATGATGCTGCGACAAAGGGCCTTTTTGTTGAGACCAACGAAGGCGGCGACGGTCTTTTAATTGTGAAGGCCTATGAATTGTCATTGTCACTAACTGTTTTACATGAGGGCTATCTTGGTTTTTCCGAGGCCGGCCGCTTTATGGTGGGGCAATTTCCCTATTCATTTCAGGGATCTGGAGTGAATTTTTTGCAAAATGACAGCGAAGGAACACCAGACGCAAAAGCGAAAACAGGTACAGGCGCTCCAGTGAGCGGCCAAGGAAAGGGCGTTGCAGATAAAAATGATGTGGCGGCCTCGAAGGTCTTAGGAACAAAATAGGTAAAATAAAATGGCAATAAATAGATACAAAAATATTAATCAATTCATTAATGCCGTCGAGGGCTATAAAAAAACTTTTCCAAAACGTTATGGCGAAAATGGAATTAGACAATTGCCAATTAATATTTTAACCTTTCCTACGTTGGATGAGGCAGTTGATTTTGAAATAGCAACCAAGGTTTGGTCGCTGGGTGATAGATTTTATAAGCTTGCCTCAACTTATTACAATAGTCCACAATATTGGTGGGTGATTGCATATTACAATAAGAAGCCGACCGAGCAGCATGTTAAGCTGGGAGACATAATTGAAATTCCACTTCCCTTAGATCGAGTTTTAACAAGTTTCGGATTATAAAAGCGATGAAGATGTTTTTTCCAGAAAATTCAACCAAGCAGGGCATTGTTACAGATTTTGTAACGGCGCAGCTTAAACGTGGCACATTTAAAGAAGATAGGTCCGACCTTACTAAAATTATTTATGATGCAGATATTGATGAAAAAACTGCAAGTAAGTTTGGTTTAATTAAAGATGGAGACAAGACGCTGCTGCATCTTCTCAATACTCGCAGGGCATCCGGAAGAGAAAAAATAATCAGCCTTAATGCCAATTTTAATCAAGATTTTGAGGCCATGTATGGAAATGTAAGGGGCACCACTCCCCATGAGCGTAAAATGCATAGAAAATATTTGCAGTTTATGAACAATTTAAGCTCCAGTCAATTGGCTGCTTTATTTCCATATATACGTTTCTTTTATCGTCATCGGGCAAACGATAATGACAAGTGGATAGAACACCATTTTCCCTTTCCTATGTTTTCTGAAGAAGCGGAGTTTAATATTTTAAAAGATCGCTTTTCCAGAGGTGATGGCGCCGGCATTGAAAATGTCACTGTTAATAGACATTTTCCAGCTTATGGCAATATTATGAATGTAAAGATTAATGCGTCTTTTTTCTTTCAAAATACAAATGTTTTAACTGAGTCTAAAACTATTAATGGTAAAAGCCTGCCCTATGGTTTTTCTTTCTTAAAGCTTGTAGATTTTTTAGATGCATCCCGTGAGCAGCTTGTTATAGAATACGGCTGGGGGCTTTCTAATTTTACTGATCCTGCTATAATTCCAGTAGAAATGCAAGATCTTATTAAGAGAAACGAAAAAAAGCGCTGGGTATTAAGCTACATAGGACACGATTTTGATATTTCTCAAGATGGGTCTGTAAAGCTTGGGGTTAGATACACCACTTCTCAAATGTCTGATGTTTATATGCGTAATGATGTGGGTGTCATTGGCAACAAAGCAACACTTTCTCAACAGCCAATGAGTTCTGAAATTAAGGGTTTGCTTAAGCGCTATACAGAGATGCGGGAAAAGGATGTTGAATTCGAAGACAAAATTAAAGATTTAGAAAAAGATATAAAAAATAAAAAGAGAACTTTGAAATATAGCAAGACCGACCGCGGAGGACTTATCTCAGACGTAAAAACTTATGAAGGGGAAAGAAAAAAACTTATAGCAGCCAGAAAAAAACTTAATGGAATTATGAATATACAGCGCAAAAACCTTGCGCCTTACGTTAAATCAATTTTTATAGATAGTTTAATAAGCAATTACGACATGTTTGCTCTCACATTTTATTCAACAGATACAAAAAATCCAGAGGGCGATTCAAGGACATTTACTTTAGAAAGCGAATTAAGTTTGGTAATTCCAGATCCTAAAAATAAAAATATGCGGATTTTTAAAAAATTGCCACCAGCTTTTACAACTAACTTTGATGCTGGGAAGTTTGATAGTATTTTTCTTAGCAAGCTGGGGGAAACAGAGAAGAAGAGAGATAATTTATTGGATAAATTAGCGGGCAATCTTTTTAATCGGCCAAAGGGCTTGATGGATAAAAACACGAAGAATAAAGACAAAAAGTTTGGTTATATAATGTTTTTTCCTCTGCGCTCTTTGCTTGCTATTGCTTATGATAATTTGACGGAAAAAGAAAAAGAGAAATATCCATTTATAGGGCTGGGGAACATTCCCGCTCGCAGCTTGGGACACGACTATACTCTTAATTTAGGGGATGTTTTAATAGAAGTGGAAACCTTTCAGAAGTGGTACCATGAAAATTATACTAGTAAAAACAGGCTGACGTTTGCCTTTGCAGATTTTCTGGATGATATTATGCAGAGTCTTTTGCCCCAAGCAATATATAATAGTGGGACGGGCTTGTTTGGCCAAAATAAATTGGGCGTTTTAAAGCCTATGGAAATTGCACAGACCACTCTAACCGGAAAAAGGGCAGATCAAAAACTGTTTAACAGCCTTTATTACAACTATTATAATTCGGACCTTAATAAGCTTTTTGGTAAAATTGTAAGGCCCGGTGACAAAAAAAAGCAAGACACTTCTGGCATAAATTTATATACAATTATGAGAAACCCCAGTTCAAATCAAGTGTCTCCATTTTTGAAAATAAATTTGAGCGATACTAATTTCAGTGAAAAGGCCGATTCTGAATTTGGGGTTTCTCATATTAAGATTGGTGCGAATACGGGGCTTTTGAGAAACATTAGTTTTTCTGCTACTGATTTTCCACAACTAAGGACAGCCTTGTGGGCCGAAGGAATGAAAGATAGTCCAACTACCCGCATTAGGTATAAATATAGTGCAAACATTGATTTAATGGGAAATAATGTTTTTTTTAAGGGGGGTTATTTTGCCATCTCGCCAAATTCTTTGGGGCTTGTTGATAAAACTTATGACCCCGGCATTGTTGGTTATTATATTATCCAAAAGGTTAATGATAGTATAAGTCCGGGCAGTTATCAAACCAGCGTTTATGGGACTTGGGTTTGGAATCCACTTATGAATAAAAATAGAGGGGAAAAGCCGATAGAACAGGAAACTGATGCAGAGCCGCCCCCCACCGAATTAACGCATACTGTCAAAAATTATATTGAAGAATTATTATCATTAGATCCTCGTGTATTGGAACAAAATGGAATCACTGGCGAAAAGCCTGATCGGACGCCGCCAAGAGCAGCGGTGCAAGACGACTTTACAAAGGATATCAAGGAGGAGTTTAAGATAAAGAATGTCTGAAGGCCCAGCAGGAAATAATAAGTCAAGTCCTCGCGTAATTTATGCGAGTAGAGAAAGCTATGATGATCTTTTTGAAGAAGAGCCCACCCAAATGGATTTGTGGCACGTTAATCCGTTTTATGGTAAAGTAAATGAAAAAGGGGATCCAGTCCTTTTGGATGAGTTTGCTTTGAAATATATTTCGGGCCCGTTTTCTGAAGAGCAACATGCCTGTATTCGTCCCGCTGCCGACGCTTTTTTACAAATGAAGCTGCATTATAGTTCTTTGTACAAGCTGGGTTATGTTTACCAACAATCTGATTTTTTTACAGACGCCTTGACGGATTTTAAGGGCTGGGAAAGTGCAAGGGCCAAATATGAAGAATACATGCAGACGCTTTTTGATGAATTTTTTGATTCTAAATTGAAGTCAGTAAAAGATTCTGATGTTGTAAAGAACTTTAAGGATTTGTCCGTTTTACTTAAAAGCTTCTTAAAGGATTCACACAAGCCCTTCACCAGAAAAGGCTTTTTGGCATCCCGCTTTAATCCACCTTCCACCACCGGCTTTTGTATAGAAGTTTATAACGGAAATCCCGCCGACGATGAAGAAAAGTTTAATTTTACACAGGATGAAAATTTTGATTTATTTAATCAACTTTGTGTTAAATATGGTTTTAAAATTGATAGAAACGTGCCATGGCGGATCATCGCAGACATACAAGTAGAGGCAATGCAAAATTATTTAATGGGCGAATTTGATGTCAAGCTTGATCCTGCGACGGATAAGCCCGAAAGAGATATTACGCCCAAAGAGATTTTTGAAAAATATTATTTTGTCCCAGACATGGGAATTTATTATGAAGAGTTTAAAACGTACCTACAGAGCTTTTATGTAAGTTTTAAACAGACATATCCTTTTTATAAAAAAAGGGAATATTCTGTTACCAAGGGGTGTGGACAAATTTTAGATTTAAATCAGAAGCTCCCTTCAGTTTTAACAAAAAATGCTAATAGGGAGAAGTTTATTCCTTTATCTGAAATACAATATTTAAAATTGTTTTATGAAATTCGTGTTGGTGAAATAGATGTAAAGGTTCCTGCAGCCATTCAGAGATTTCATCTTAAGAATGTCGCCATGATTTATAATTTTTTTAAAAGCAATAAGTCTAAAGCAGTAAATAAAGCAATTGAATATATAAAATACAACTTAGGAACGCTGGCTTATCGTTATGAGCCATTAGAAGAAATTAACTTGCAAAGATTGGACAAACAGGGTATAATAACATCACAGAAGAAATTTGACGCTTCTACCGATGAAGATATATCCTATTTATGATTTTTCAAGCACTCGACAATAAAATAGACTGTGTTGGCATCTATGCTGATGGCGCAATTTATAAACACGCAGATCCAGAAACTTTGAATCTGGAAGAATCTTGGGATGCAACGCCCAATTTGATGGTGCGTGAAGCAACCTACGCAAAGCTTTTATGCCAAAAAGACAATATTAATGATATTTGTCCTGAACACTTGAAAGAAGAGTGGGAGGGGACTTGCAAAAAACTTAAAATATTTTTGAAATGTTTTAATGCAGCTCAAATAAATTTAAATGAAAATTGTTTTTTTGACCTTGTGCCCGATTCGTTTTTGATGAGCTTTTATGAAACGAAAAATAAAATTACGAAATACGTATTAGAAAATTACGAGAAGCCAGACAATTATGATTTTATGAAAGAGGTTAATTTTCTTTTACATGAGATCAATTCACATACACTAAATTTAGATTTACACAACGCCAACAAAAGATTGAAAACTAAAATAGATATATCTCAATTTAACAAGATTAAGAACGCATCCAACAAAGTTTGTTATAATATGTTTGCTGCAAGAACTGGTCGTTTGGCAACAAGGCCAAGCAGCTTTCCTATTCTTAATTTTAATAAAAAATTTCGTGATGTTCTTAAGCCCAATAATGGCTGGTTTGTCGAGTTGGACTTTAATGCGAATGAGTTGCGTGTTCTTCTTGCCTTGTCTGGCAAAAAGCAGCCAACAAACGACATTCATGAATGGAACGCCAAGAACGTGTTTCGCGGACTTCAAACTCGATCAGAGGCCAAAGAGCGTATTTTTGCATGGTTATACAATCCTGCTTCAAAGGATTATTTGGCCAATCGGGCCTATAACAGATCTAGCATTAAAGAAAAATATTGGGATGGTAAAATAGTAACAACGCCATTTGATAGAAAAATAGAGGCTGACGAGTTCCATGCTTTGAATTATTTGATTCAAAGCACTGCCTCAGATTTGTTGTTGAAGCAGGCGATTAAAGTAAATAAACTGCTAAATGGAAAGAAATCGTTTATTGCGGCGGTTATTCACGATTCCATTTTAATTGATTATGATGAAGGTGATCAAAAAGTGTTGAAAAAGATAATTGAGGTTTTTAAAAAAACTGATTTGGGAACATTTAAGGCAAACATTTCAGTTGGTAAGAGTTTTGGTGCGATGAGGGAACTATGAATTTGGTTGGATTTGGCTCCACAGCATGTGCCATTATAGATAATTTAAAAATGCACTCCAATTATTTTTGTTATAAAATTGATGATGAAAAACAAGATAAGAAGAATTGCGCTTTTTTAAAAATAGATAAGCAGGACTCTTTTCGCACCCATGAATTAGGTGCACCAGATGTAAAAAAGTTTTTTTCTAAGCTTGGAGGCGAAGAAACATTCTTTTTTGTTGAAGGCGGCTCTATGATGACAGGTGCGCTTCTTACAACGTTGGAGCAAATAAAAGAAAAAAGCCCTATAGTGGTTTATATTCGGCCTCATCGGCGCTTGTTAAACAAAGAGCAAGCTTTAATGGAGCGCGCTACCTACGGAATTTTACAAGAATTATCTCGCTCAGCAGCAATAAAAAGGATTATTTTAGTTGACAGCGCCCATGTTTTGCGCTATACTGAGGGTATCAAGATCACAGAAATAAGTAACCGTCTTCAGCAGATGGTTTCGGATGCATTTCATATGTTAAATTATGTTAAAAATAGTGAAGGGGTTGTCAATATTACGGAAACCCCTCAAGATATAAACAGAATTTCGACATTTGGGTATGTGGATAGCAAGTCAGGGGAAGAAATTTACTTTTACCCCCTTGACAGCATCCGCGAAAAGGTGTATTATTTTGCTATAGCTGAAGACAGTGAATCTTGGAATTCACATGAAAAGTTGTTAGACAACATTGAAAAACAGCTTGAGGACAAACAGGTGGACAAT